>Ga0136617_10000241_pt1 | contig 43874 bp, 42 predicted proteins | sample AntDrymUQ3222106_2_FD_129672 | JGI IMG/M metagenome (GOLD analysis project Ga0136617, IMG submission 129672) | Polar desert sand microbial communities from Dry Valleys, Antarctica - metaG UQ322 (21.06) | ecosystem: Environmental > Terrestrial > Soil > Desert | place: Antarctica: Dry Valley... | reverse complement strand
GCTCCGGGCCACCGAACAGCGGCGGCTTCGCGGGTTTGGGCGGCGCAATGAGAACCTGATTCTCCGGAGCCGGCGGCGCGCTCGGCGGCGGCATCCGCGGAGGCAGCGTCTCGCCGCGAGCGAGCTGTCGCACCTCGTCGCCGGTCAAGGTCTCGCGATCGAGCAGCGCAGCCGCAACGCGGTGAAGCAGATCGAGGTGCTCGGTCAGCGTATCCTTCGCGCGGTTGTATGCTTCCTTGATGATGCGCGACACCTCGGAATCGACCAGCTGCGCCGTACGCTCGGAAACTTCCCGCCGTGTCTGAATCTCACGACCGAGAAACAGCTCCTGCTCGTTGTCGCCAACGAGGATCGGACCGATCGCATCGGACAGCCCCCACTGACTGACATACCTGCGCGCCAGGCCGGTCGCCTGCTGGATGTCACTCGCCGCCCCCGTCGTAACGCGGCCACGGCCGAACACCAGCTCTTCGGCCACGCGGCCGCCGTACATGCGAACGAGATGTGCTTCAAGCTGCTCGCGGGTGACGGAAACGCGGTCGTCCTCGGGCAACGTAAACGCGAGGCCGAGCGCGCGGCCGCGCGGGACGATCGTGACTTTGTGCAGCGGGTCGTTGCCAAGTGTCTTGATCGTGCAGACAGCATGACCGCCCTCGTGATACGCAGTGAGCTTCCGCTCCTCATCCTTCATCACCATCGACTTCCGCTCGGCGCCGAGCATGACCTTGTCCTTCGCGTCCTCGAGGTCCTGCATGTAGACCTTGTCGTGGTTCCGGCGCGCAGCCAACAGCGCGCCTTCGTTCACGAGGTTGGCGAGATCAGCACCCGACATGCCTGGAGTGCCGCGGGCGATAGTGGTGATGCTCACGTCTTCCGCGATCGGCTTGTTGCGCGTGTGCACCTTGAGGATTCCCTCGCGGCCGCGGAGGTCAGGCGCATCGACGACGATCTGTCTGTCGAATCGGCCCGGTCTCAACAGGGCGGGATCGAGCACGTCCGGACGGTTCGTCGCCGCGATGAGAATTACACCCTCGTTGGATTCAAATCCATCCATCTCGACGAGCAGCTGGTTGAGCGTCTGCTCCCGTTCGTCATGACCGCCGCCAAGGCCGGCACCACGATGCCGGCCGACAGCGTCGATCTCGTCGATGAAGATGATGCACGGCGCGTGGGCCTTGCCCTGCTCGAAGAGATCGCGCACACGACTGGCGCCGACACCGACGAACATCTCCACGAAGTCGGAACCCGACATCGAGAAGAACGGTCGGCCAGCTTCACCTGCTACGGCGCGCGCGAGAAGCGTCTTGCCGGTGCCGGGAGGACCGACGAGCAGCGCTCCCTTTGGCAAACGGCCACCGAGCTTCGTGAACTTCTGCGGATCCTTCAGAAACTCGATGATCTCCTCGAGCTCGATCTTGGCTTCATCGGCGCCCGCGACGTCGGCGAACGTCACCTTCGGCGAATCAGCCGTCAGCAGCTTCGCCTTCGACTTGCCGAACGAGAATGCCTTTGCGCCACCCGCCTGCATCTGCCTCAGAATCAGAATCCAGATTCCGAAGATGATGATGTAGGGGAGAAACATGAGGATGATGTTGCCGAACGAAGGGCTCGCGTCCTCGGCCTTGATCTGAACGTTCTTCTCCCGGAGGCGAGCGACTTCGACTTCAGAGTTCTCCACCGGCAGGTGAACGCTGAACCGGGTGACGGCGCGCCGGTTGAAGGGCACTCTCGTCTTGAACTCTCCCTTGACGGTCCGGCCGGCCTGAATCGTCGCGTTGGCGATGTTGTTGGCGCGAAGCTGTTCGTCGTACTGCCAGTATTCGATGGGGGTCGCCGCGTCGCGCGAACCCGATGTATAGGTGAACAACGTCCCCGCAAGGAGCGTGATGAGTACCCAGAACGACAGGGTCTTCGAGAACTTGCCCCAGTTGCGCGGGAGTTTTGGCTTTTGATTGATCGGTAATGGCATTTACTGCAGGCTCGCTATGTACGGCAAATGGCGGAAGTTTTCCGCGTGATCCAAACCATATCCCACCAGGAACTCATGGGGGGCGTCGAACCCGACGAACTTCGTGTCGCGTGCCAGCTCCGTCGCGATCCGCTTGTGCAGCAGAGCGCAAATTTCGAGCGAGCGCGGATGACGATCCTCGAGCAGCGCCATCAAACGGTTCAGGGTCCGGCCAGAATCCACGATGTCCTCTACGAGAATGATGTGCTTCCCCTCGAGCGTCGTCTCCGGATCGTACAGCAGGCGAACACTTCCGCTCGAGACCGTCGCGTCACCGTAGCTCGACGCAACGAGAAAATCGACTTGCAGCGGCCGAACTATCTGCCGCACAAGGTCACTCAGAAAAATGAAGCTTCCCTTCAACAGTCCAAGGACGAGCAGATCCCCGTCGGGATATGCCGCGGTTATCTCCGCCCCCATCTCCGCCACCTTCGCCGCGATCGTTTCTTCGTCGAAGGCAATCCGCTTGAGCGCCCGTCCGGAAAGCCGCGGATCGGCGGCTGTCGCGGTCAAGCATTCCTCGCGGCAAAGGCGCGATGCGGCTCGCGCTCCAGCCGTGCGCGCCGGCTTCGCTGAACGCGGCCGAAGTCCCACTTTCCGAGAAGAAGATGATCGCGGAGCATTCGTACTTCGACACCTCCCGACAGCTGAATCGACGCGCCAGTGCGGCCTTTCATTGTAAACTCCGCGAGCCGGTGTGTTCCTCGCCGATCCATGACGATGTTTGCCGTCGCGGCGAGAGCCGGCCAGAGCGTTCGAAGGGCATCAGCATCATACCCCGCCAGTGCAGACCTTGCAATGCGGACGGAGCCATCTGCCTCCGTCCTGATATTCATCGCATCGACGGCGTGGCCGACAGCTGACCGCCATTCCGAGGCGCGCCGCGACAACGCGAGCAGCTCCGAAGGGAATCCGGCTCGCACGCGGCTGATGGCAGGCAACAGGTCGAGGCGAACCCGGTTCCTCAAGTGCGCCCGCGAAAGGTTCGACGGATCGTCCACGTACCGCACTTGATTCGCCAGGGCGAAGTCAGCGATATCCGAGCGGCCAACATCCACGAAAGGGCGAACGATGTCCGACTCCGCGTATAGTCCAGCCAATCCCCTCGGGCCCGCCTCCCGCAGAATCCGGATGAACACGGTCTCGACCTGATCGTCCCTGGTGTGCGCAGTCACCACTGTCCCACCGATCGAGGCCGCGGCGCCGCGAAGAAACGCCCAGCGCTCATCGCGCCACTCGCTCTCCGTCGTCGCATGCCCGCGGGATCGCCCGACGACGCATTCAATGCCGAGCACTCCGGCCCGGCGCCGCACCAAGCGGCTGGCGCGGACAGAATGCGGCCCGGTGGCGTGATCGAAGGTGGCGACGAAAACGAATGGCCTGGCGGGCATCGAGGCGATCGCTTCCACAAGCACCATCGAGTCGATTCCGCCCGAGACAGCGATCACGTAGCGTCCCTCGCGATGAAGCGCGCGAGCCACCGCTTCCCTGATCACTCGTCCTTCATCGCGACGAATCGGCATGGTATCTTAATGTAAACCACCGCCGCTCCGGAGTAATGAATGGAAACGCACGGCCCGCTCGGCACACTCTGGGTCTCCTTTGGCCTCATCGGCTTCTATCTCGCGCTGATCTGGCTCAACACGCTGCTCGGGATTTTTCTCACGCCGCTGTTCATTATTCCGGGCACGTGGCTGCTCGACAAGCTGAACTTGCGGAAACGGGAAAAGGCCGACCGTGCCCAAGCCGCGTTGTCACAACAGGAGCAGAAGGGCGTTCAGCGCTGAGGGTGGAGAAACTCAGCGATTAGGGTAAACGACTGCCGCTAGTCGGTAGCCGTTGGCATTTGCTATTGGCTGTTGGAGTTTGAGTAGCTTCAACAGCTTCCGCCGTTGCAACCGAGAGTTTATTCGCTTTCTGCTAGACGAGGAGATTCCTGAAATCGGCCATCCCGAATCGCTACCCCGGACTTAAGAGAATCGCCTCACCATTCGACCCTCTGGCCGAATCATTCTTCTTCTGCGTGCTCCTTTCCCTAATTCTTACAGCTACTAGCAAATAGCTATCGCTATTTAGCTACCGACTAACAGCGCCGGCTCCGGGTTCGATCACAAGCGCATTGGCCACGAAATTCGCACCACGGTGAAACAAAAGCAGACGGTTGCGCTCGAATAGACGCCAAAAAAACGACAGCTGATAGTCGGTAGCCATCGGCGGTAGCTATTTGCTATAAGCTGTTAGAATCGGGAGAAACCACCGGCCGTGCGGCACGGGCCGCCAGTTTCCGAATTCTGTGGACCTCCGCTGATCGGGAATAGAATCGACAGGTGGATGCGGAAGGCCGGGCGGTTTTGTGGAGACGAGCGCTGCCTGAAAAGCAGCGCTCAGTTTTTCCAGTCGTAAAGCAGGCCGTAGAACGCCCGATTCCGCACCACACTCCGCACGTAGTCGCGTGTTTCGACAAAAGGAATGCGCTCCGTGAACAGCTCCGGATCCCCCGCCCCCGCCTTCTGTACCCACCGCGCCACACGTGATTCACCCGCATTGTACGCGGCAAGAACTCGCTCTACCTGTCCGGACTTCCGAAACAATGCGGACAGATGGCGCGTGCCGAGACGGATGTTGATCGCCGGATCGTAAAGGCTTTCGTCGGTATATCCCCGAATCCTCTGGGCATTTGCGAGCGACCTGCCGATATCGGGCATCAGCTGCATCACGCCACGTGCGCCGACGGGCGACGTCGCGCGCGGATTGAAGTTGGACTCCTGCCGGATGAGCGACGCCACCAGCACCGGATCGAGTCCATTTGCCCGGGAGCTGTTGATCAGTGTCTGCCGCTCGACGACAGGGTACATCAGCCTGTAATTCTGCGCTCTGGGACCGATCTCGTTGACTGCCCGGCGCCCAAGCGCGATCGCCCTCGATGCCTGCGTCGTTCCCGACATCGCGGCCGCGGTCGCCACCAGCCGTTGCGGGCTGACGCTGGCCTCACGGAAGAGACGGTCGTACTCGAATCCCGCCTCGGTCTCCATTCCGAACTCATGAAGAATCGTGATCCTCTTCACAGCGGCAGTGACTTCGGGCGATGTCGGATAGCTGTCGCTCGCCGCGACGTCGGCCAGCAGCGGCACGCCAAGCCGGCGCGCGCTCTGTACCGAATAGTATGAGCCACCTTCGCGTGCCAGCACTCCGCGCCAGCGCGCGCGAGCCTGAGCCGTGTCGCCACGCTGTGTCCACGCCCGCCCGCTCCAGTAGCCGGCGGCGAGAACTTCCTCGCTTCGAGGATACAGTCTCACGAGCGAGTCGAGCTCCGCGGCGGCGCTCCGATAATCACCGGCGATGTAGGCGATCAACCCTGCCCTGAACAACGCCACCGGTGCGTGCCGCCCTCGAGAATACCGTTGCACGATGGTCAACAGAGTGGATCGCGCATCGGCATCGCGCATCTCATCACTCGCCAAATCCGACAACAGCAACAGCGCGGATGCCGCGCTCGAATCCGAGGAATAGCTGGTGGTGATCTGTCGCAGCGCTGTTCGAGCGTCCTCGCGCCGGCTCATCGCCAGCAGCGCCCGCGCGCGCTGATATTGCGCGGCCGCCGCGAGAGACGAAGGCGAGACCACCCGGGCAAACTCGGCCGCTGCTTCGGCATCCCTGTTGAGACGCGACAGCATCAACCCGTAGTCGAAGCGATCCCGACTCGTGCCCTGCCCCGCGGTCAGGGCCTTTGCAAACCCCGTCACAGCGCGGTTCGTAAGGCCCGCTTCGAACGCGGCACGTGCGAGCCTAAGCTGTTCCGCGGGCGTAGGCTGCGGAAACAACTTGTCGAACAGGTTCACTCCCTCTCGCAACGTCTCACGTCCCGGACCTGATCGCAGCAGAGCGAGCAAACCATCGCGAACTTCCTGCTTGTGAATCGAATCAGCGGGTCGCGCGACGCGCATACGGAGCGCTCCAAGCTTGTCGCCGGCTGCCGCATACGCAGCCCTCGACGCGTCAATGTCACCCGCTCGTTCCAGCGCGAGGGCCGTCGTTGCGTTTCGCCGGTCGAGTGCTACGCGCAGATCGAGCTTGTCGTAATAGCGCGCCCTGTCAGCCCGGTCCCTCGCAACGCCTGCTGCCCGCAGATAGAGCCAATCTCCAATGAACGGAACGCGCTTCGCCGCTGCCTCATACAGCACGCGCGCGCTGTCGAGCTGATCAGCCCTGTCGAAGGCGCGCGCTCGCAGTACGAGGGCCTTCTCCTCGCTCAGCGGGCCGAGTGAAACGGTGTCCGCCGTCGATCGCGCTGCGACCAGCGTCTGTCTCCCACCATCCGAGCAACCGGACGAAGCGAGTATCAATGCGGTGTAGCAGATGGCGTGCATCATTTCCACGAACCGTGCACCCCTCCTATAAGCTCGTTCGCCTCGTCAGGCCCCCACGATCCGGCGGGATACTGCGGCAAAGCCTCGGGAGCACGACTCTCGACGTACTTAAGCAGCGGGTCGATCACCGTCCATGCGACCTCCACCTCGTCACTTCGGGTGAAGAGTGTCGCATCGCCGAGAATGCAATCGAGGAGGAGCGTCTGATAGGCGGGCGGCGTGTGATCGCCGAACGCCTCGGAATAGGAAAAGTCCATGTCCACGGGCGAAATCTCGAACTCCGGCGTCAACTGATTCGGCACGCCGGGAGTCTTCACCTGGAACCTCAGAGAGATGCCTTCGTCAGGCTGAACGCGCAGCACGAGAACGCTCGGATGATTCTGCTCCACCGCACGCTGGCCGAACATGAGAATCGGCGGAGAGCGGAACTGTATTGCGATCTCCGACACCCGCTGCTTCATTCGTTTGCCCGACCTCACGTAAAACGGAACATGCTTCCAACGCCAGTTGTCGATCGCGAACCGTATGGCGGCGAAGGTCGGGGTTCGTGACTCGGCCGGTACGTCCTTCTCCTGCAGGTAACCGGGAACGTCAGCATTGGCGAGCGTTGCACTGGAATACTGTCCAAGTACGACTGGTGGATCCATTGCGCCGATGAGCGGCCTCAGTGATCGCAGGACTTTCACCTTTTCGTCGCGCACATCGTCTGCCCTGAACGCCACCGGCGGCTCCATCGCCGCGAGCGCCATCAGCTGCAACAGATGGTTCTGGAACATGTCCCGAACGACACCGGCTTCCTCGTAGTACCGTCCCCGCGACTCCACGCCGACTGTCTCGGCGACGGTGATCTGCACCTGCTTGATGTACTGCCGGTTCCACAACGGCTCGAAGATCGGGTTGGCAAAGCGGAAAACGAGGATATTCTGAACGCTTTCCTTTCCCAGGTAATGGTCGATCCGGTATACCTGATGCTCGGCGAAGCGGTCGAGCACCACACTATTCAGCGCGCGTGCGGTTTCCAGGTCACGTCCGAAAGGTTTCTCGATAATTACCCTCACCCACGGACGTTGCGCGGCATCGGCGGTGTGAGGGGCGAGACCGCTGTCGTACAGGTTACGCAGCGTCGGCTCGAACACGCTCGGTGGAATCGCGAGGTAGAACAGCCGGTTTCGCTCCGCATCGGAAAGCCCGCCCTCGATCTCTCCGAGGCATTCGCCAACAGACCGATAGGCTTCGATGCTGGTGAGATCTCCGGCCGCGTAACGGATACGCTGAGACAGCCACTCCCAGGCCTCGGCATCGAATGACGGTATCTCCTCCGACTTCTGCACTGCCTCGCGCATGGATTGCGCAAACGCGGAGTGATCCATCCTGTCGCGGCCGAGCCCGACGAGAGCGAACCGATTCGGCAGAAGCTTGAGCACAGCGAGAGAATACAGAGCCGGCATGAGCTTGCGCCGCATCAGGTCGCCGCCGGCACCGAGAATGACGACGCTGCACGCCTCGGTGCGGCGCGGCTTGCGCGGCTCGTGAGCCATGCCGGGAGTCGCGTGGACGAAGGGATGTATCATTTCGTCTTGTGCACGGCGTGCCCGCCGAACTCGTTGCGCAGTGCCGCGATCACCTTTGCGGAGAACGAATCGGTCTGTCGCGATCGCAGGCGCGCCAGCAGCGACAGGGTGATTACAGGCGCGGGAACGTCGAGATCGATCGCTTCCTGCACGGTCCACCGCCCTTCTCCGGAATCCTCTACGTAACCCTTTAGCCCCTCCAGGCCCGCGTCCTTGGCGAACGCACGCTGCGCGAGCTCGTTGATCCAGGACCGCACTACGCTCCCGTGGTTCCAAACACTGGCCACGCGATGAAGATCGATCCTGAAATTCTTTGAAGCATGAAGGATCTCGTAGCCTTCGGCGTAGGCCTGAAGCATCCCGTATTCAATACCGTTGTGAATCATCTTGACGTAGTGACCCGCTCCCGGCGGCCCGACGTGTGCGTATCCGTCAGCCTGCGCGAGTGTCGCGAAAATCGGCTCGCACAGCGAAAATGCCGCGGGCGAAGCGCCGATCATCAGACAGTAACCGTTCTCCAGACCCCAGATTCCCCCGCTTGTCCCCGAATCGACCAGCTCGATTCCTTCCTGCTCCAGAGCGGCGGTGCGGCGCATCGTGTCGTGAAAGTTCGAGTTGCCGCCGTCGATGATGACATCTCCCTTCGACATTCCCGGCACCAGGAGACCGATGGTGTCGTCTACCGGTTTACCGGCGGGCACCATGATCCAGACAACGCGGGGGGCAGCCAGCTTCGCGACGACTTCCGCCGCGGCGGCGGTCGCCGTCGCCCCGAGACCAGCGTACTTCGCGACAGTTTCCGGACTGCGGTCGAAAACCACGACTTCGTGGCCGCCTCTCATGAGGCGCTCCGTCATGTTGCCGCCCATCTTGCCGAGTCCGATCATTGCCAGTCGCATCGCCTATCCGCCGTGGAGGATTGATTCGATGCCCAGTCGCGAAAACTCCGTGCGCAGCTGGGCCGCCGACGTGAAGTGGATGACAGTCATGCCGAGAGCGGACGCGGGCGCGAGGTTTTGTTCACGATCGTCGATGAACAGCGATCGCGCCGGGTCCGCGTTGGCGATCGCCAATGCCAGGTCGTAGAAGATGCGGGTTGGCTTTCTCGCCCGCAGCCAGCACGAGGTAAGGAACGCAGTGAAGATGTTGCCGAGACCGAACTTCACGATGCGGTGCCGGTTGAGGTCGGCCGATTCGTTATTCAGCGTCATCATCGTGTAGCGGCCCGACTCCGAAAGGCCGCGGGCAATGGCGATCGCGTCCAGGTCGGCAACACTCTGCATCAACATGAACGTGCGGAACTCATCGCGCGAAAAGCCCCGGGCACAGCAGAACACGGTGATCTCGAGATACTCGTCGAGGCCGATCCTTCCTTCCTCCAGCGCGCCGACTGTCTCTTCATGACGGTACTGAAAATCTTCGGTGTCGATGCCGAAATGCCCGAGCGCCGCTTTTCGCTGCTGCCTGTCCCACCCGTTGGTGCCGAGGACGCCGCCGATATCGAAGAACACGTGCGTGAATTCCACGGTCATCCTCGGAGGACAACTCGCGCCGGAGCCCCATCGAGCCCGTGCAGCCTGAGAGGAAGACAGAACATCTCGTATTCGCCGGGGTCAGGTTCGCTCAGGTCGAGTCCTTCCACGATCACGACGCTTCGCTCGAGAAGCGTGCGGTGCGTGCGATGGTGACCGGAGTGAAACTGTTCGATCGAGAGGTAGTCGATGCCGACCAGCTCGACACCGCGCTCCGCCAGATATTCCGCGCCATCCGGAGCGAGGAACGTGTAGTCCGGAGCGAACTCCGCATCCCGCAGCAGAACCGAGTTTCGCGTTTTCATCAGAATGCGGGTGTGGTCGCCCAGATTCTGCGACTCGAGATCTGCGGCGCCAATCGAGCGCAGCTTGTCATCGAAGGCGACCAGCAGTGCGCGGCCGATCAGCTTGTCGACCGGGATGTCGTCGACAGTCTGGCCATCGTCGAAGAAGTGCTTCGCGGCATCGACATGCGTCGCGGTATGCGAGCCGAATGTTATCGTCGACACGTTCGCTCCGGCCCCCTTCGCGATGGATTGCTGCGGCACTATCGAGACTGTGGGATTGCCCGGGTACACGAAGCCACCGCTGCGAACCGGGAGCGATACATCATAGAAACGCGCCACTATGACGGTAGACTCGTAGAGGCGCTGGCGCTGAGGAGGAAGCGAGGGATTTCAGCCCGAAACGTCGTTGAATCCGAAGCGACGAAATTGTAGTGGCCTTCCATGAACCCCTCACCCGACTTCAGGATGCAAAAGCTCTGGTATTCGTGGACGCTGCCGGGTGCAATCACCGGCTGCTCGCCGACGACTCCTTCTCCCTTCACCTCGATGTCTTCACCGGCCGAATCGTGTATCAGCCAGCGGCGCGAAACCAGCTGCGCTGCCTGAGTGCTGACGTTCTCGATTCTGACGAAATACGCGAACACGTAATGCTGCGCCGATGGCTCCGATTGATCGCGGAGATACATCGGGCGAACGGTGATCCGGAAACCGAAGGATTCCCGATAATAGAACGGTGCAGAGGTCATTGTGCCCTCTGCGCCTCTGCGTCTCTGCGCATTCTGCGTGGGGCGCAGCCCCCTCTGCGCCCTCGTCTCATTCCCAGATGGCGGCCCGTATCGCATCCCCGCGCACCATCGGATCGCCCGCCTTGCAGGAGAACGCCTGAGCGAACTCGGGCATGTTCGAAACCGGGCCGTTCACGCGCCATACGCCGGGCGCATGGGAATCGGTGATGATGCGTTGTCTCTGGGCCGGCTCGGTGATGTTCTGCCTCCAGATCTGCGCCCACGCGAGAAAGAATCGCTGCTCCGGCGTGAAGCCGTCGATCGTCGGCCGCGGCTTGCCGGCAAGCGCTTTCTGAAGCGCGGCGTATGCCACCGACAGTCCCCCGATGTCGGCGATGTTCTCGCCCAGAGTGAGGTCACCGTTGACCAGGACACTGTCGAGAACCTTGTAGTCTCCATACTGATTCTTCACGAGAGTCGTGCGCTGCTTGAATGCGGCGAGGTCCTGCTCGCTCCACCAGTTCTTGAGATTTCCCTGTGCGTCGAACTGCGCGCCCTGGTCGTCGAAGCCGTGGCTGATCTCGTGACCGATGACGCTGCCCATTCCGCCGTAGTTCACCGCGTCGTCCGCTGTCGCGGAGAAGAACGGGGGCTGGAGTATTCCCGCCGGAAAGACGATTTCGTTCATCGACGGGTTGTAGTACGCGTTCACCGTCGGAGGACTCATTCCCCATTCGGCCCTGTCTACCGGCTTTCCGATCATCGCCAGCTCGCGCGCGTTCTCGTACTCCGCAACCGCTATGACGTTGTTGAGGAAGGGGCCCTCGCGCACGGTCAGCGTCGAGTAATCACGCCACTTGTCGGGATAGCCGATCTTGTCGGCGAAAGCATCGAGCTTTACCAGGGCCTGTCGGCGGGTGACATCGCTCATCCAGGGAAGCGCCGTGATCCGCTCACGGTACACCGTCTTGAGATTGCGCACCATCTCCAGAGCACGCGTTTTCGCCGCGGGAGTGAAATTCTCCTTTACGTAGGTTTCGCCCAGCGCATCGCGCAGCCCGGAATCGGTGCTTCGCGTGCAGCGCTTGTAGCGCGGCAGCTGCTCGCGCGCGCCAGAAAGTGTGCGACTGAATCTGAAATCCTCGTTCACGAAAGCCGAGCTGAGACGTGGCGCCGAGTTCTTGATCGTCTTCCAGCGGAGATACGCCTTCCAGTCAGCGAGCGGTACGCTGGACAGCATGGTGTCGATCGCCGTCAGGAACCCGGGGTTCTGCACGTCGACCGCGGGAATGCGGGCGTTGCCCACATCCGCGAAATAGCGGCTCCAGTTGAAATTCGGCGTCATCACCGCTAGCTGCGCCGGATTTCGATAGTTGTAGGTCGCAACTGGATCGCGAAGCTGCACGCGAGTCATGGAGGCCTTCGCCAGCCCGGTCTCCAGCGCCATGACCCTCTGAGCATCGGACGCTGCCTGCGATGACGAGATCCCGCTCAGCTCGAACAGCCGCCGGATGTGATCGACGTAATTGGTCTTGATGGTGGTGGACGCGGCATCGGTCTTCGTATAGTAGTCACGGTCGGGAAGGCCGAGCCCGCCCTGATACGCCGCAGCGATGACGGACGTGCTGTTCTTTGCATCCTGTGTCGACCCGAAATTGAAGAGAACGCCGACGCCCTCGCGATGCAGGCGAGCGATTTCTCTCTGGAGCTGCATCCGGTTACTGACGGCGTCGATCCTCGCGATGCGCGGCAAGAGCGGCGCTGCTCCCGCCCGCTCGGCGCCGGCCGAATCCATGCATGACGAGTAATAAGTGGCGAGCATTCGCACGGTGCGGTTCCGCGGGGCGGTGCTGCTCGATGCAGACGCAAGAATCTTCGTCAGAGCTTCCTGGTTTCTCTCTCCCAGCTCATCGAAGCTGCCCCAACGTGAATAGGCGGCGGGCAGCGGATTGTTGCGTATCCATCCGCCATTGGCGAATTGATTGAAATCCACGCACGCGTTCGCACTTCGGTCGATATTGACCGGATCGAGCGGAACCGTCTGCCTGTAAGTGCTCTGTCCGCGTGCCGCCGATGAAGCCGCCAGCACCATCACCACGATCGCGTACACCCGTGTTTTCCCACGCATGCCGATCAGCTCCGCCTGATTGAGGATTTGCTCTTCTTCCGTTTCTGCGCGGGCTTCATTATGCTCCCGCGACACTTTGGTGAGCCGCACCTGCAGATGTAGAACTTCTCCAGCTCATCGTCGTTGTCGCCGGTGCGCTCGTACTGGTAGTCATAGGCAAGCTCCACGCCCGGCTGGATGTTCTTCAGAGCATAGATCCAGATCTGCTCGTCCTCGATCACCGCCTCACAGTTGGGATCGCAGGAGTGATTGATGAACCGGGCTTCATTCGATCGTGTTCTGCCGTCGATCACGGTGTCGTCATCGAGCGTGAAAAGGAAAGTATGGTGCCGCGACATGCGCTCTTCATCATATCGTCGGTCCGCCTCGGCATTGGTGATCCTGTCGCCGACATACTCCACGATTCTCTGGCCCGCGCGAAGCCGCCGCGTGGAAAACGCTCCTCGACCCTGGATCGCGGATTTTCTGATCTCGTAAGGTTTGAGGGAACCGTTTCGACCGAGCCGCTGGTTGCCGTTCTGCGTCATTCTGCCTGCGATGAATTGTTCTGGAAGTGCCCGGCATTCGCCGAAACTGCGCCTTTGAACCTCGGGCGCTACTCGGTCCCGCTCGGAAGAATCGTTCCGGTGCATTCTCCGAACCCGATACGCGGAGCGCCGGGTGCAACCAGGTACCCCCGCATGATGACTTCATCACCGTCCTCGAGAAATTTTCTTTGCTCTCCGGTCGGAAGCACGATCGGGCGCGCACCCCGGCGCGTGAGCTCGAGCAGGCACCCCAGAGAATCTTCGGTTGGGCCGGACACCGTGCCGCTGGCCATGAGGTCGCCACTCCTCAGGTTGCATCCATTGCTCGAGTGATGCGCAACCATTTGCGCCACCGACCAGTACATCTCCGAGAAGGGAGCGCTGCTGAGCAACATCGGGGCCGATCCCTGCTCCGCCATCGCGGGTGAACGGAGATACACCTCGAGCGTGACGGCAAGACCGCCCGCCGCAGCGTCCCGGTCAGACCGCAGATACGGAAGTGGATCCGGATCGCCCGGCGGCCGCGCCGCGGCGGGCACACGGTACGGCGCTACGGCCTCCGCGGTGACGACCCAGGGTGACAGCGACGTTGCAAAGTTTTTTGCGAGGAACGGTCCGAGCGGCTGGTACTCCCATGCCTGGATGTCGCGCGCCGACCAGTCATTGACGAGGCAGAATCCGAAAATCGTGTCACTCGCCTCATCGATTGTGAGACTCTCTCCGATTGAAGTTCCCCTCCCGATGAAAAAGCCGAGCTCCGACTCGTAGTCGAGCATCTTCGATGAAGCGAATTCGGGAGTCGGTGCATCGGTGGATTTCGCCTGACCGCGCGGCCGCCGTACTGCCGTGCCGCTCGGCACCAGCGAAGAGGAGCGGCCGTGATAGCCGATGGGCACATACTTGTAGTTGGGCAAGAGCGGCTGGTCCGGGCGAAACATGCTGCCGACATTGGTAGCGTGGTGCACAGATGCGTAGAAGTCGGTGTAATCTCCGATTTCCGCCGGCAGCCACAGGCGGCAGTCGGAGAGCTTCACGAGCACTGTTTCTCCGAGCCGTTTCGCTGCTTCGGCTTTTTCGCCAGTGCTCGAGAGCAGCTCGCTGGCGGCAGTGCGCAGCTCGGAGACATCCGCTGAAGGCAACGACATCAGCTCGTTGAGCCGGGTGCTGTCGCATGCTTCCAGGGCGCGGGATTCCCGAATCAAACCGTGCCGGCCACACGCCCCAACGTCGAGCACGGAATCGCCGATCGCAATGCCGATTCGCTTCGAGTCGTCGCCCTGGCTGAAAACGCCGAAGGGAAGATTCTGGATCGGGAAATCGCCATCGGGAGCGTTAGCGGAACTCACCCAGCACCTGAGCCGTGGATCGTGGGTGTGGTTCACAGTCGCCGATCGTTGGTGTGATTCACAGCCGAGGATAGTGAGTGAACTTCACAGCGGCGGATCGTCCGTCTGGTTCACTGTTACAAAATGCCGAGCGCGCGGGCTTCGTCCACCGGCTCTCGAAAAGAGCAGGAGCCGAATGAGATCATCATCTGCCGCGCGCGGTGAAGGTGCTGGTCGTCCAGCGAATGATCGCGCCAGCGCGCCTCACCGGGTGCCAGAGATATCGCCGCGGGGTCAGTCTCGTCGAGCGCAGCGCGCGCCGCTTCCGGCGAGGCCCTGGCGCAAAGCAGTGCGGTTGCCGTTAGAACGTTGACGTAGCCGTGCATCATTCCCCGCGGACTGTCTGCCCGGTATGTAAGAGGGTGATCGCCGCGGATCGCGTGGTGAAGCCCGGCCGTCGCCTTGAACGAGACGCCATTCTTGATACAGACGGCGAGAAACCGGCAAACATCCGCTGATGAAGGAATGGCGGCCGGCACAACACCACCCGTGCGAATCTTCGCGGCGGCGCGGGTCCTCGCCATCGATGCTATCACGACGTCCCGGTCCTCGATCAATGGCACTTCGAGAAAGAGAGTGAAACCGTTCTGAAAGATTTCTGCAGCGGCAAGCACCTCGGTGCTGGAACTGACGACTATCTCCACAGAGTCAATGATCGCGTGACCCAGTTGCGACTTATCCCAGTGCATGCAATTGAACTCGAGCGCCGATTCCTTCACCTCCGCGAGGCCATCGTCTGCGATGACACTGATCCTCCAGGCATGCGCCGGCAATGGCTCGCCAGGAAGCGGCTGGGCGGAAAGCTCATGCAGCCGCGACGCGGGCACGACTAACCTGCCGAGCACGCATACGTCCGGGCCAGCGAGATATTCTGCGTAGTTGCCCATCGCGGTGGGCATGTCGAGGCTTGCAGGCGGAAACAGTCCCGCATAGTCGATCATTCCGCCGAGCAGTGCTGTTGTCGAGCTCATCACAGAATCTAGCGGCAGCGGCTGCTGTTACGACTTAGAGCCCAGATTGGGGCTCAGCGGCAGGAAGAGGCGGAAGGTGGATCCATGGCCGGGCTCGCTCTCGACGGTGACGTCGCCACCCATCACGCGGGCGAGCTCCCGGCTGATAGCCAGCCCAAGGCCGCTTCCATCGGCCGTCCTGGTCAGTCCAGCGGACAGCTGAACGAATGGCTCAAAGATGATTTCCTGTTTCTCCCGCTCGATTCCGGGACCTTCGTCGCGAACCTGAATCGCCACCAGATGGTCGCGCACCTCGCATGATACGCTCACGGGGGCACCGCCACGACTGAACTTCACCGCGTTCGACAACAGGTTGACCATTGCCTGCTGCACACGATCCGCATCGGCCACGACGTGTATTGGCGGATCGCATCGCTCGAACGAATACTGCGCCCCGCTCGCCGTGAACATGGGCTCCATCAGGAAATGGACCCGTTCGAGGAGATCGTTGACGTCGATCTGCTCGAGCTGGAGCGGAATTCGGCCAGTCTCCGTCTTGGCCAGCGTCAGAATGTCGTTGACGATTCCGAGCAGGTGCTGCTGGCTTCGGCGGATGCGCTGGATCGCCTGGCGCTGCTGTTCCGTAACGGGCCCGCGGATTCCCATCTCGAGCAGCTCGGCGTAGCCGGCAATCGCATTCAGCGGCGTGCGAAGCTCGTGACTCATCGCTGCGAGGAAATCTGTTTTCGCGCGGTCGGCGAGTTTGGCTCGCGCGACCGCCTCGAGCGCCTCCTCCTTCGCGCGCTCGGCCTCCTGATACAGACGGGCATTGTCCATTGCAACCGCGGCGCGTCCGGCGAGATCCTCCGCGAAGAGAAGGTCCTTCGGTGTGTACTTCTGACCTCCGCAGGCACTGACGAAAGTGATCGAGCCCAGCAGCCGGTCGCGCGCCTTGAGCGGCACCACCATGTACGACTCGAGGCCGAGCGTGCGCAGGATGTGCAAGTGACGCTTGTCTTTCGCTGCCTGCAGCAACATCGGCTTCGTGACTTCGGGCACGAGCTCCGGCTGCTGCGTCTTGAGGATTCTCGGCGCTCCCAGCGCGTCGCCGCTCGACGGGGGGTAGCTCTGCTGTAGCTCTCGAGTGAGGGGATCGAGCCTGGGCTCGGGATGGATCACTGCCAGGCGACGTATTTCGTTCCCATTCTCCAGAATGTCCACGATGCACCATGCGCCGAGCTCGGGCATCGCCAGTCGCGCCACCGTAGAGAGAGTTTCCTCGTAGTCGAGGGACTCGTGAAGGGTGCGAGTGATGTCGGCAAGAAAGAGCGCGCGTCGCTCCGGCCGGCGTCGCTCGACCATGCGCACGCCCACGCCGCCGCCTCCCGCATACCCGAAGGCCGGCCGGCTCAGCGGCTGACCTGGTGCTTCGACCGCATCGCGAGTTTGCTCAACCGCGTCTTTCATGGTGCCAATAGAGTCAAGAAACGCGCCCGTGTCACAATCATGAATGCGGTCAACTCGGACTTTCTGCCAGAGCCACCGGGCATGGATGCAGGAAAACCTTACAAAATCCTGAAACAGATGGACTGTTTCAACGTCCGGGAAAGAACAGATTGAACTCCGTCAGGTGCTAAAAAAACTGCCGTAGCCAGCTGATTCTCCTCTCTGCGGATTCTGCGGGGCAACGCCCTCTGTGCACTCGTTTTTATGCGAACTCCATCATCCCTTCCGTTCGTAGTCGCGATCGCTGCAGCCGCCGCGAACGCCCAGACAACCGGCGCGCGCACCGACTCGATTGCGATTCGCCCGGGCTCGACCGCCGCAGGCAAGGTCGCGGTTGCCACGAGGGTCGGTGACGGCTCTGTCAAAGTGGACGGCAAGATCGACGAAGCGGTATGGCAGACAACCGCTCCGCTAACCGATTTCGTTCAAAAGGAACCGGTAGAGGGATCGCCGCCGACCAACCAACTCGAGGTTCGCTTCGTCTACGATGACAATGCCCTCTACGTGGCGACTCGCGTTTTATCGAAGAATCCATCGGGTATCCAGGCACCCGTGACCCGCCGCGACAACATCAACCGGGCCGATCACATCTGGATCTCCCTCGATTCCTACCGGGATCGCCGAACCGCCTACAGCTTCGGCATCAGCGCATCCGGAGTACGCGCGGACTGGTATCACCCGTCCGACGACGAAACGAATCTCGACATGTCGTTCGACCCGGTGTGGGAAGCGGCGGCCGATCGCAACACCACCGGCTGGACTTCCGAAATGCGCATTCCCTTTTCGCAGCTCCGGTTCAACGCGTCCGACGTGCAAACGTGGGGGTTGAACGTCGACCACTGGATGCCTGCCACCAACGAAGACGTATTCTGGATCCCGACACCACGCAAGGAAACGGGCTGGTCGTCGCGCATGGGCACGCTGACGGGTATCCGGGGAATCAAGCCGTCGCGCAGGCTGGAGCTCATGCCGTACGTTGCCACAGAGGCGCGGATGACGGGCGATCGCGACCGTCGCAATCCGTTCGACGACGGCCGCAATCTCGGCGCCCGCGTGGGCGGAGACGTGAAGATGGGTCTGGGTCCGTCTCACCCTTCAGGCGACTGTCAACCCCGATTTCGGTCAGGTGGAAGCGGATCCCGCCGAAGTCAATCTCTCTGCCTTCGAGACTTTTTTCTCGGAGAGGCGCCCTTTCTTCATCGAGGGCAATGAAATCCTCCGCGGTGCCGGCAGCTTCTTCTACTCGCGCCGAATCGGCGCCCGGCCGCGCTCCGGCGCGATCGGAGACTACGTGGATTACCCCGACGCGAGCACCATACTCGGAGCGGCGAAGCTGACGGGGCGTCTGGCGTCCGGAGTTTCGATCGGCGCGCTGACGGCTGTCACCTCGCGGGAGCAGGCGCGTACCTACGACCTCGTCAGCGGGGCGTTTGCCGATACGCTCGTCGCTCCGCTGGTAGCGTACGCCGTGACGAGAGTGCAGAAGGAGTATGGCGCCGCTGCATCGACGGTCGGTCTCACGCTAACCGGAGTACAGCGCGACATCTCGTCCGGCGAGCCACTGTCGAGATTGCTGAACAAGTCGGCCTATTCCGGCGCCGTCAACGTGAATCATCGCATCATGGGCGGGATGTACAGCGTCGATGCGCAGGTTGGATTCAGCCACATCACGGGAGACTCAACCGCGATCCTCGGCGCGCAGCGCTCCAGTGCCCGCTACTACCAGCGGCCGGACGCTGAATCGCACGAGCTCGATCCATCGCGAACGAGCTTGTCCGGGCTGAGCGGCTATCTCGACCTGGGCAAGAACAGCGGGAGGCACTGGCTCGGCGGACTGTTCGTCGGGACGGAGAGCCCAGGTTACGAATTGAACGACCTTGGACGCCTCGGAACGGCGGACGGAATCACGGGAGTGGGATACGTCCGCTACCGCGAGACGCAGCCCGGAAAGTATTTGCGCAGCTACGGCGTTCAGACATCGCACGAGAATGAATGGAATTACGATCGCGACCGGCAGTTCGGGGCCATACGAGCCGACGCGGACGCGACGTTCAAGAATTTCTGGAGACTGGATCTCACGGCGTGGCACGACGTGCGCTCGCAGAATGCGAGGCAGACGCGCGGCGGCCCGTTGATGCAGACGCCCTACAACGACGTCGGCATCATCAGCCTTGGCAACAGCTCTGCCTCGAAGACACAGTGGACAGCGAGAGTCTACTACGGCAAGGATGAGTTCGGCGCTCCCACCAATCGCATCAGCGGGTCCATCTAATTTCGGCCCGCACCGCAGTGGCAGATACGCTTTGAGCCGAATTATCTCAGAGCAGTCGACTCGAGGCAATTCGTAACGTCTCTCGCCGGCGGTCCGGGCTCGACCTTCGACCGAAGATACATTTTCGCGTTCATCGACCGGAGCGAGTTCTTCTCCAACCTTCGGTTCAATTACACGTTGCGTCCCGACGTTTCAGTCGAGCTCTACGTACGACCCTTCGTTGCGAGCGGCCGTTATTACGATTTCGGACAGTTGAAGGCGGCGCGCAGTCGCGACCTGCTGCACTACGGCCAGGATGGAACGAGCATCGTGCGGCAATCGAACAGCAGCTATCTCGTAACCGACGCGACCGGATCAGGCGGACAGCCCGCGACGTTCACGCTCCCCAACAGGGATTTCAACGTCGAGTCGGTGAGAAGCAACTTCGTTGTGCGCTGGGAATATCGTCCAGGCAGTACCCTGTTCGTCGTCTGGCAGCAGAATCGCGAGGGCTTCGACGAGCGAGGCGAGCTGGTGCGTGCCGGCGATCTGTTTCGCGGCTATTCCAATGTCGGTACGAACTTTTTCGCCGTCAAAGCCAACTTCTGGATTCCGGCGCTGTGAAAAGCCTGGAGCAACTCGCCCTTGACGTCGCCGGGCGGAGTGCTAATATATCCGCATAATGCTAGGTTTTTAGCATAACCTCAGTGGAGGAAGACATGCCCGAAAACAACACGCTTTCGCGACGCGAGCGACAGATCATGGATATCGTCTACCGGCTCGGCTCAGTGACAGCTGCGGAAGTGCAGCAGAACATGGCCGAGGCGCCGAGCTATTCCGCGGTTCGCGCGCTGCTGCGGATCCTGGAGGACAAGGGGCACTTGAAGCACGCCTACGACGGCCCGCGCTATGTCTACGCGCCAATCGTTTCGCGTCCGGTGGCTCAGAAATCGGCGCTGAAGCAGATGGTCCGGACATTCTTCGACGGTTCGACATCGCAGGCGGTCGCGGCTCTTCTCGACATGTCGGCGCGAGACCTTTCCGAAAGCGAGCTCGAGCGGCTCTCGAAGATCGTGGCCGAAGCCAAGCGCGAGGGTAAATGACATGACTCAGACCGAGCTTCTCTCCCTGCTCGTCGCTGCAACGCTCAAGTGCGGATTCATTCTCGGATGCGCCGGAATCGTCGTCTCTTTGTCCCGCCGCGAATCTGCGGCGTTTCGCCACCTGGTGTGGAGCGTCGCCGTTGCGTCCTGTCTCGCGGTTCCCGCTCTGAGTCTGATGCTGCCTCGATGGGACCCCGGTCTCTCAGCGGTTGCCGAAGACGTGATCGATCGGATTACCACACGTGTCGCGATTCCGATGCAGATCCGGTTGCCCGAAGTCAGTAGTGCTGCACTCGTGCAGTCACCCGCAACGTCGGCGGGCTCGATGGCGTCACGGCAAGTGCCGATCGAATCGCTGAGTCCGGTGACGCAATCGAATGAGGGGCAGGATGTCTTGAGCGATGCAGCCGTCGCTGCGGTATCGCCTGACGCCGTGGGCGAAACTGCCGTCAGCCCACCGAACGTCCGCGGTGGATGGACTTCAATGCTGTTCGTGCTCTGGGCAGCCGGAGCGATCGCGGCATTGCTGCCCTTGATGCTCGGCATGCTCCGCCTGCGGCCTGTTGTGCCGCAGTGCGCGACAGGTTCCCGACGGCCGATGGGCAGAGATGATGGAGCGACTTCGGCACACAGCGGCAGGGGGGCGGCGCGTAAGCATCGTGGAAAGCGAAGTCACTACGATGCCGATGACGTGGGGCATTGTGCGACCGATGCTTCTCGTTCCGGCACGTTCCGGAGAGTGGACCGAGTGGCAGTGCCGGAACGTCCTGATGCACGAGCTGGCGCATGTCGAGCGCCGCGATTGTCTCACTCAGCTTCTGGCGCAGATCCTTTGCGCGATTCACTGGTTTAATCCTCTCGTCTGGTATGCAGCGCACAGAATGCGCGTCGAGCGAGAGCTGGCGTGTGACGACCGGGTACTCGCGGCAGGCTCGGTTGCGTCGGATTACGCCGCGAATCTTCTCGATGTCGCGAGATCCCTTCGCGCGCCTTCATATACCTCCCAATCCGCAATCGCCATGGCACGTCCTTCACAGCTGAGCGGCCGCCTCCTCGCCGTTCTCGACGCCGGCCGCAATCGCAGTACAGTCACCCGATCGCTCGGCACCGCGACGTTGATCGCCGCGATCGCTATCGCATTGCCGCTGGCGTCATTGACACCTGGAGCAGCGTCCGCATCAGAGAGCTCCGGCAACGCGACAGATTCACGGATGCGCGCCACGATTGGCATTCCTGATCTTTCGGCGGGAAAGCCCATGGCGATCGTGCACGCCACGCACGTCCCGAATGCGGCTCCGCTCCCCGCGCCGGCGGAACAGGGAACCCCAAAGCCGGCACCTGTCGCCACCACGATGGCTTCCCCGCTCATTTCGGCGCCTGCGGCTGCGATGCCTGTGACGACGGCCATGTCCCAGGTTTCGGTCGGGGTTTCGGTCACCGCATCACCGTCCAACGGGGCGGCTCCGCCCGCGCCGCTCACGGTTCAGTCCAGGCAAACTGAAAATTGCTGGGAGGGAACCGGCCGGGGGTCGTCGAACATCTCGATGAACGACAATGACAAGGACGGGCGCCGGCCGTCGTGGACAGTGAGATATACGCGAGACGACTGCTCGCTCGAGGTTCGCGCCGAAGGACGGTTCACACTGCGCGCCGATCTGTCGGACGTCGAAACTCTCGATCGCGACGGATGGTTCCGTGTCGAGGAACGGTCGGGCCGCGATTCACGTCGCGTCGAGATCCAGATGTCGGGCGGCGCGCTCGAACACCTCTACTATGTCAATGGCGATCGCCGGCAGTTCGACGGGGATGCACGCAGCTGGCTCGCGAGAACATTGCTCTCCGTGGAGCGGCGCACGGCTTTCGCCGCCGCCACGAGGGTGCCACAGCTGTATCGCAGTGGCGGCCTCCGCGCGGTGACGTCGGAGATCTCGCTGATGCCATCCGCGTATCCGAAGGCGGCGTATTACAAGACCGTCCTTGACATGGGAATCGAGCTCGACGCAGGCACGCTCAACAGCGTCGTCAACGCCGCAGCGAGCGAGCTCTCCAGCTCCGATTACTATCTCGCCGAAGTGCTGGGGAAGCTGGCCATTCAGCCAAGAGCGAACGAATCCACGTGGCGCGCCTTTGCCGACGCATCGAGCCGCATGAAATCCGACTACTACAAGGCGGCGACCATCGGCAAGATCCTGAAGCGCGGCCGCGTCGGAGACGAGACGGTGAGAAGCCTTCTCCGCTCGGCGTCGACGATCAAGTCGGACTACTATATGGCTGAAGTGCTGAAAAGCGTGGCAGCCGATTACGCGATGAGCGCCGATACGCGACAGTATTACGTAGAGGCGCTGCGAAACATCAGCTCGGACTACTATCGGCGCCAGGTGCTGATGAAGCTCAACGGATCAGGTGAGTGGGATTCACGCACAACGGCCGTGGTCCTCGCCTCGGTCAACGAGATCAAGTCGGACTACGAGAAGTCGCAGTCGCTGATTGCTCTCGCCAAAGCCGGTCGCATCGACAACTGGGCGAGCTACTTCGCTGCCGCCAACACCATCAACTCGAGCTACTACCAGCGACAGACGATGGAGGCAGCACTCAAGGTGCAGCCGCTCACCCGCGAGATCGTGGCCGCTGTACTGGCGGCCGCCCCCAGGATCACATCGGACAGTGACCTCGGCTCTCTCCTCTCCAACGTCGCAAAGAGTTTCCGAATCGACAACTCATTGCGGCCGGCGTACGAGAAAGCGACCGATGCAATCAGCTCCGATCATTACCGCGGAGCGGCACTCGTCGCACTGCGGAAGAGCATGGCCCAGTAGTTCAGCGTCTGAGTACTCCGCAGGCGATCCGTCCTCCACTGTTCCCTGCCGGCTGCGAGATCTGATCGTCGCCGGCAGCGTGTACCACAATTGAGGAGCCGTCGGCGTCGAATAACGACGTCGAGCCCGCGGTGATCGAAACGCGATCGGTATTGAAAGTCGCGCGTCCATTACCTCCCGAGATGACAGCGAAGTTGGGCGCATCGCCGCCATGTGGCCCGGCGGGATTGTCCAGTCCGTGCTGCCGGCCCAGCGGGTTGTAGTGCGCGCCGGCTGACGCGAACGGAGTAGCTCCGGAAGGGTCACATTGGGCTACCGCATGAAAGTGAATCGCGTGCGTCCCTTCCGGCAGGCTGTGGAACTGAATGTCTGCGTGCACGACGTTGTTTCTGTCCTGCCACAGTTCCGCAGCGGCGACCTCCCTTCCCTGAACGTCGGAGAAGGTCGCGTACGCAACGCCCGTCCGTTCCGTCGCAACCGATGAGGGATTGCACGCTGCGACTGCAATTGCTACGACGACAAATGCCGCCCTCGACATGAACTGCAGAGTATTCCTGCGACTAAACATGGTACACCTCTTCGGTTGATTGACGGAGACCATCACACTGTGCTGGCAAAAGCCGTGCAGTCATGGCGGATTGGCGCCGAGTGTCGCGAGCCACGCGTCCAGGCCGGGATAGCGCGGATCGACCCGCGCCAGCCGCATAGCAGTAGATCTCGCGCGTTCCGCGTTCCTCGCGACGGCGTAGGCAAGCGATAGCTGATACAGCGCAGGCGGCATATCCGGAGTGAGTCTGAGTGACTGCTCCAGCAGTTGAATTCCCCGCGCGACGTCTCGCCGCTGCATCGCAATCAGACCGAGCGAATAGGCGGTGAATCCCGTTGGCGAAAGCGAATACGCCTTCTCCAGGTACGGCTGAGCCCGGGCTGGCTGGCCGGCAGCGAGCAACGTGCGCCCCGCCATGCGGTAAGCTACCTCGATGCGGGGGCCGTCCCGAATCAAGCCTTCGTATTCCGCCACGGCCCTGTCGACGTCCCCGCGCGCAGTGTATGAAGATGCCATCGTTGTCTTGGCTGCAGCCCAGGGCATCGCACCGCGCGACGCGGCGAACGCCACGCTGTCCAGAAAGTCGCTCGGCCGGTATGTGCCGCGGTAGTCCTGCTGCTTCGACAATGGAACGAACGGCCATCGCGTCGTGACCGTGCGCACGGTATGGTATGCAATGCGGTTATCGAGCTCCGTAAGCCGCATTCCCGACGCGTACTCGTCCCACGTCCGCAGCCGTGCGACATCTGCGCGCTTGCCCAGAAACTTCGCGTCGCGCAATGACTCGAAGTACGCCTTCGCGAGAAGAACGTAGCCCCGCTGAGTGGGATGTACGTGCTCGAGGAAGAGATCGCTGCCCGGTATTCCGTATCGCGCTTCGGAGGCGAACACTTCGACTGCGGGCACGTAAACGGAACCGGTCTCGCGAGCAACCCGCCTTACAACATCCGCGAACTCGCTTGGCGCGCGAAAGCGAACGATATCGAGGTCGCGTGCCCGCGCGAACAATGCGGACGCCGCAGTGCTGTCGCCACTCTCGAGCACCGCTCTGGCCGAATCGAAAACCGATTGCGCCGAGCTGTCGGGTGGCCGCGGTACAGAAGCAAAGGGACGAAGATCCCTCAGGTTGCTCGGCGTGCTACCGATGAATACGGGCACGCCCGCGCTTCTGAACTTCCCGACCGCCAGCCGAAGATTGCTGTCGTACTGTCGGACACCGCGTCGGTACGTTTCGCCGCCGATGACTATTCGCTGGTCGCGCACCACGCTTTCCATCCGCGTAGCGTCCGCTTCAGTCTGGGCAGTCGTCGGCCGGCCGCCAATCAGCCCGGCCACACCGTTGATCGAGTTCCGCAACAGCACGAATGTCTTGAATCGCTGCAGTCCGAGATAGAAACGCACGAAACCGGGAAACGAACCCAGCGATTCCGTGGAGCCCGCGCCGAGCGCGCCATAGTATTCGTTATGCCCGCCGTAGATGATCACTCCGTCTGGCTGGTGGGCGAGCACTTCATCGGCGAGGTCGGCGATCGTATAGCTGTTGGTTGCGGCCATACCCAGGTTCACGACCTCGACTGTGTCACCCGGCAGCACGTCATGCAGAGCGTCCCGTATCACTCGCGAGAACGTTCCGTTCGCGGGAAAGGGGAACCCTGCCGCCGACGACTCTCCCATCACGAACAGCCGCATGGAGTGCGCAGGCTTGACCGCGAGAAACGCATCTCCCGGCGGAGATGGAGGGAATTTTTCCTGCGGGAAGTATCTCCTGCCGACGTTCTGCGCGGGAACGAGATAGTCCTCGCCCAATGCGCCCGGAGACTCGAACGGGGCGAGACTTCCACCGTAGCCGGCGAGGCGAAGTCCGATCTCCAGCGCCGCCACGATGAGGAACGGCAGCATCAGCGTGATGGCCAGGAACGCGGCGGCTTTGCGCCGGGACATCGGTGCTGCGGGTTGTCGCCCCTTCGCCCCGGGCGTGCCGAGGTTCGCACGCGAAGCGGCTTTCCGCGCGGGGCGCGTGGAGCTCGAGCGCGCCATCCCTAGAAAATCGTATAGATGAACGGCGCCAATGCTGAACCCTGCGCCAGCACGAGCAGCCCGCCAACGAGCACGAGGACGATCAGAATCGGTAGCAGCCAGAACTTCTTCCGTTCCCGCATGAATGCCCACAACTCACCGAGCAGCCCGAAGAAGCCCATCACTTTACCTGGTCAGAATTGTCGTTCCATTCGCCTGCGCCTTGTTTCGGCATCGGGGGAATTTTCCCGGACGACCCAGTACGTCGCCGCATCGCGCTTCCTCGCCAGACTGTCATGCCCCAGCGCCCTGCGCAGCAGTCCAATTGGAGTGAGCACGACAAAGTACACAATCCCCATGAATATGGGTGTCGTCACGCGAGAGAGAGCCAGTGCGAACGCCATCCACGCGCGCTCTACCGGACGAAGCTTCGATGGGATCAACAGCCCGGCGAGAAGAAGTACCAGCGCAAGGCCGCCCGAAACGAGTGAGGGCGTCTCTTTGTCACGCCAGAAGAGAAATCCCGATAGCACGGCGAATGCGATGGCGAGCGTGAACGCAAAGCGCCTGCCTTCCGCGGCGGAAAATGGCGACGTCTTGGCCGCGCTGCCGGGTGCAGGCTTCATCAGTCCAGCGGCATCGACTGCCGCCATGCTTCAGCGTCGAACGCGGGCTGCTCAGACTTCGACAGGAGGAAGGGTCCGATGGCGAGGTAGTCCAGATGGGTGCGCATGAAACAACGGTAAGCGTCAGCCGGAGTGCATACGATGGGTTCGCCGCGCACGTTGAATGAAGTGTTCACCAGCATCGGGCATCCCGTGAGGACGGCGAAGGCGCTGATCAGCGCGTGATACAGAGGGGTCGCTGTAGCGGTGACGGTCTGGACGCGTGCGGAGTAGTCCAGATGCGTGACTGCGGGGATGTCCGAGCGCGGGACATTCAATTGATCGATTCCCCACAGCTCCGTTGCTTGCGGCTCGACTCTAATGCGCCGTTCCTCACGCACTGGCGCAACGACCAGCATGTACGGAGACTCCCCGTCGAGATCGAAATATTCCGACGCTCGTTCCGCCAGCACGCTCGGAGCAAATGGACGAAATCCTTCACGAAACTTGATCTTGAGATTGATGAGCGCCTGCATTCGCGGGCTGCGTGGATCGGCAAGAATGCTTCGGCTTCCCAATGCCCGCGGACCGAATTCCATGCGGCCCTGAAACCACCCGACGACCTGCTCGGCAGCAAGCAACGTCGACGTCCGCGCGATCAGATCGCTCTGTTCAAGTCGCTCGAAAACGGCTCGCTCTGCTTCCAGCTGCGCAGCTATCTCCGAGTCGGTGAACGACGGGCCGAGACAAGCGGCCTTCATCGCGTCTTCGCTTTTTGATGGCCTCGCTGCCTCGAGGTACCGGTGCCACGCCAGCAGCGCCGCTCCCAGCGCCCCGCCGGCATCGCCCGCCGCCGGCTGAATCCAGACCCGGTCGAACTGGCCTTCGCGCAACACTCTTCCATTCGCAACGGCGTTGAGCGCCACGCCTCCCCCCATGCACAGGTTTGCCGAACCCGTCTCGCGCCGCGCCGTGCGCGCCATCCGCAGCACGACCTCCTCGCACACCACCTGAACGCTCCGCGCGAGGTCCATTTCGCGCTGAGTGAGCTTCGATTCGGGTTTTCGAGGAGGTCCGCCGAACAGCGCGTCGAACGCGGCGCTCGTCATCGTCAGGCCGCTGAGATAGTTGAAGTAGCGCTGATCGAGGGTGAATGATCCGTCGTCGCGAAGATCCATCAACTCATCGTAAATGGCCGCGACATATTTCGGCTCCCCGTATGGCGCGAGGCCCATCACCTTGTACTCGCCCGAGTTCACCCTGAAGCCGCACTGATACGTGAAGGCCGAGTAGAGGAGGCCGAGCGAATCGGGCCAGTGCAGCTCGCGGAGAAGCTCGATCTCGTTCCCTGCTCCCAATCCTATCGATGCGGTGGCCCACTCACCGACGCCATCGATCGTGAGAATCGCCGAATTGTCGAATGGAGCGGGAAAGAAAGCGCTTGCCGCATGCGACTCGTGATGCTCGGTGTAGAGCAGGCGGCCGCCAAATCCGCCCAGCCCGTCGCGCACCGCACGGTCGGTGTACAGCTTGTCCTTTACCCACAGCGGCCCCGCCTTCGTAAACGAGCCGAACCCTCGCGGCGCTACCCCGACGTAGGTCTCGAGTATCCGCTCGAATTTGAGCAGCGGCTTGTCGTAGAACGCGACAGCTTCCACATCGTCGAGAGATACTCCTGCTTCTCCCAGACAATAGGCGACAGCGGCTGAAGGGAATGACTCGTCACCCTTGATGCGGCTGAACCTTTCCTCCTGTGCCGCGGCGACGATTTCCCCATCGCGAACGAGGCAGGCGGCACTGTCGTGATAGAACGCCGAAATACCGAGCACGCAGCGTGGCGGCAATACGCTCAGTTTACCTCGACTCTTCGCCAGCGCGCGTTGATCAACTGCAGAAGTCCGTACGACACGAGGCCGAATGCGACGACCGACAGCAGTGCCGCTCCGTACTGCCGCGCGGCGAACGTGTCGAGGGCGCCGTCGATATCGCGAGCGGAATCACCGGTGAACTTCATTGCTGTGGCGATCATGAACCAGCCCACCACGAGAAACACGAGTCCGCGCGCAACGAGGCCAAACCGCGCAATTCTTTCGAAGCGTACCTGCCATTTTTCCTTGACGCTCCACAGCTCCAAGTGCCGTGTCACGTTCCCGGCCAAGCCCTTGTACAGCTGAAAGAGCGAATAGCCCGCGATGCCCGCGCCGATGAGCGCGACCATCCATCTGCCCGCCGGGGCCGCCATGAGTCGTCGCGTCCACTCTTCTATAGCCCGGCTCTCCCCGGGCGAGCCGGAGATGACGCGCCACGCCTGGACCGCAATCGCAATTGCGAGAACCGCGCTACCAGCCTGGCCGACGCGCAACGCAATACCCTTGGCCGAGCGCCCCCGATGCTCCGTGTCACGCAAGGCGGAGATCACCCTCCATAGTGCATAGCCCAGTAGACCGACGATGCTCGTGGCGACTATCGTCCTGCCGAACGGCTGAGCGACAATCGCGGTGAATGCGCCGCGTCCATCGGTCGTGCCTCCCCCGATGCCGATAGCGGCCAGCGCGGCCATCACTCCGATCACCAGATACACGAGCCCCTTGGAAGCGTAACCTACGCGAGCGAGCCGGATGATCCACGGCCCCGCGGAATCGACAGCGTCTTCGATCTCCGACGCAAGGGTTTCGCTGTTGCCGGGAGTGCTCGCGGTCATCGGCGGAGGATGCACTCGCGGATTCACATTCGCAACGGGCACGCCTCACTCCCGTTGTACGCAAGCGGACGATCTTTACCAGACACCCGACGGCCGCCGCAAAAGAGGCACCCGGATTGCCTAAGCATTTTGAACAGGAGGATTCACATGCAAACAAACGAGACGGAAGCGGCGCACGGAACGCTGCGCGGCGAAGAAGAAAGGTCCGGAGTCAGGCGGTCGATGACGATCAGGAAGCCGATGGAAGAGGTTCGAAGCGCATGGAAGGCGGCCGCGCTGCCAGGCACACCCAGCTTCAGGGAGGCACTGGGCGATCGCGGCATCGAAATACATGTCGCGGTCGAGGATAACGACGAGGTCAAGCATCTGCTGTCTCCATACAAGGGCGAAGGCCTGGGAGGCCAGCTCGATGAAGCGCTGCGCGCCTTCAAAGCGCGCGTGGAAACAGGGGAGGTACCGACGATCACGGGACAACCGTCAGGGCGCGCCTGATGGATCACGGCTCAGAATCAATCATCAGAGATAGACAATGAGAGCACTCTGCTTGTTCGAGCGGGAGAAAGACGAATGCATCAAGGTTGTCCTGCGGCCCTGAAGCTGCCCGTCGTCATGAAAGCGCGGCATCGACTTCCATGACGGCCGCGGAACGGACGACGGGCGGTTCCGGCATGAGCTCGAGCTCGTGGCGGCCTGCCGACGGCCAGCCTTTCATTCCGCGCGTAAAGATCTGTTGCATCGCCAGCGTACGCGAGGCATGGCTGGCAATTCACGTGGGCGCGTCAGCACTCGGATTCGTTTCGAAAATGCCTAGCGGGCCCGGGCCGATCGAGGAGTCTCTGATAGCGGAAATCGTTGCGGAGATTCCGCCGGGAATCGCGACCTTTCTCCTCACCTGCGAGACGACCGCGGCGCCGATAGTGGATCAACAGCGCCGCACCGGGGCGAACACGCTACAGCTAGTCGACGCCGTCGAGGACGGCACCTATCGGCAGCTTCGCGATTCGCTACCGGGAATCGGCATCGTCCAGGTAATACATGTCGCCGGTGAAGAATCGGTGGATGAGGCAATGCGAGTCGCTCCGCACGTTGACGCCATTCTACTCGATTCAGGGAACCCCAAACTTTCCATCAAGCAACTCGGCGGCACCGGCCGGGTGCACAACTGGGACGTGAGCCGCGCGATCCGCGACGTGAGCCCGGTCCCGATCTACCTTGCGGGCGGGCTCAACGGTGAGAACGCAAGCCTGGCGCTAAGCCAAGTCGGGCCTTTCGCGCTGGATGTGTGCAGCGGCGTGCGGACGGATGGACAGCTGGACGTCGCCAAGCTCACTCATTTCATGAGGGCGGTTCGGGATCACGCCCAGCCGTCATAGGTAAACCGTCTACACATCCGCGGCTGATCAGGCGGCGACTGCCGCTTTCACTGCCGTCAGCTCTACATCTACCGAAATCCTGATCTCGTCTCCGACCACGAAGCCGCCGGTCTCGAGAGCCTGATTGTATGTAAGTCCGAAGTCCCTGCGGTTGATCCTTGCTTTTGCGCTGTAGCCGGCGCGAGATCCGCCCCAGGGATCCACCGCTGTGCCCTCATTCGTTACTTCCAGCGTGACTTCGCGCGTGACGTCCCGGATCGTAAGATCTCCGATGAGTGAGAAGTCGCCGCGGAGGTCGCCTTTCGCCTTTCTGCCCACGAAGCGTATCGTCGGCCACTTCATCGAATCGAAGAAGTCCGGTGAACGAAGGTGCGCATCTCTCTGTTCCTGCCGAGTGTCGATGCTGGCGACGCCGAGGGTGACGTCGAGCGATGCTGCTGCGGGATTCAGGAGGTCGCCTGAGACAACGCCGGCAACGTCACCGAAGCGTCCCTTGACGGTTGAAATCATGAGGTGCTTTACCGCGAACTCGACGTGAGTGTGAGCCGGGTCGATCTGCCACTGCGTGGCTGCGGGTGAAAGTTCGGCTGTTGCGGTCATTTGAACGTCTCCTGTGGAATTTGGATGGTGCTTCGGCTCTGCATTTTTCATATGTGAAGCATTACTGCAAAAAAAAGACTAGTCGAACGCGCCGAGCACTGCAGACAGGGCCCGGCTGTCGCGCGGCGAAAGTCTGGTCGACAACTCAGTCTGCGCGTCGGCGAGTGCACGGGAACCAGCTTCACACTTTTCCCTGCCCAGCGGTGTCAGCTCTGCACGCACGCTTCTCCGGTCCGAGCGGTCGTCAACACGACGGACGAGCCCATCGGTTTCCAGACGGTCAACGAGCTGCGTGATGTTCGACCGAACGCAGCTCAACCGCGCCGCGAGCTCACTTAGCGTCAGTGGCGATTCAGCTCGAGCCAGCGCGGCTAGTGCGCTGTGCTTCGCCATGGACAGTCCGACTGATCCGAGCGACGCTTCCAGCTGATCGGAGATGAGTTGGGCGACGTGCAGCATGCCGAACGTCCAGTGCGTTGCGCCCGCGGTTGATTTCTCTGTCTCGATCGCTTCGTTCATATATATATAATACAGGAGTGTGCGCGAGCTGGCAACTCGCGAGGGTGCCCAGGCAGTGGGTCAGGTTCATCGTCGTGCCCCAGATCAACCCGCAGCGGTCGCTGGTGAAATTGACCCGCTACGGGTGCGGATCAGCGGGCTCCGCGCTTGGCCGGCCGCTCGCGCTCGCGGCGTACCGAGACGCGTTGTCCGCGAATCTTCGCTCCTGCAAGGGCCTCGACGATCGCATCTGCCGACGACTCCGGTACTTCGACGAGCGAGAACCCGGGGCCCATGTCGATGCTCCCGATCTCCCGGCCTGAAATGCCAGCTTCATTCGCGATGGCGCCGACGAGGTCTGCTGGCCGGATGCCGGTGCGTCTCCCCACGCCGATATACAATCTTGTCATCCGAACTTTCGCATTGCTGCCGGCCTTTGCCTTTCCTTTGTAGTCACGCGCCGGCGCGGTTGCGATCGATTCCCCGTTAGTGGATCCGAGCGTACCGGTTCGCGTGCGTCCAGTTTTCCTGCCACCGCGCTCAGCCACGTCACTCCTTGGCGGTGCCACCGCCACGATCTCTTCCTGCTCGAGATCTACTGCGCCGCCAGTCTCGTGTGCCAGCTTCACTGCTCCGGCCGCGATGTCGATCAGGTCCAGATCCACGGCAAGCGATTCGACGATGACGCGGTATTGATCGAGATCACCTGATGACACGGCTTCGCGCAGCGAAGCGCGGGTTGCCTCGAGTCTCCGGGCACGCAGATCGAGAACGGTAGGCACTCGCTCCATTTTTATTTTCTGCCGCGTGTGCTGCTCGATGTTCTTCAGCATCCTGCTCTCACGTGCCTCAGCCAGCGTGATCGCCACGCCCTCGCCACCGGCGCGACCAGTGCGGCCGATACGATGCACGTAGGCATCAGGAGATGCAGGAACATCGAAGTTGAAGACGTGCGACAGATGCCGGATATCGAGCCCGCGCGCGGCGACGTCTGTTGCTACGAGCAGCTCTACGCCGCCTTCGCGAAAACGGCGCATGACCCGATCGCGCTGTTCCTGTGACAAGCCGCCGTGAATCGCTTCCGCGCGATATCCTCGTCCGTTGAGCGTCTCCGTCAGCTCGTCGACCTCGGTGCGTGTTCGGCAAAAAACGATGGCTGAGGCAGGCGTTTCGATGTCGAGAATTCTGCCGAGGGCCGCCGCTTTCTGTGGACGCTGGACCATGTAGGCTACCTGGCGAACGCGCGGGATATCGCCCGCTTCCACACGTTCCGCTCCGATCTTCACCTGCACGGGGTCCTGCAGGTGACGCTTGGCGATCGACCTGATGCGCGGTGCAATGGTCGCGGAGAACAGCGCGGTCTGCCGCTCCGCAGGTGTCGATTCGAGTATGGCTTCGAGATCCTCGGCAAATCCCATGTCCAGCATTTCGTCCGCTTCGTCGAGTACCACCGTGCGCACGACGCTCAAGTCGAGCGTCTTTCGGCGGATGTGATCGAGGGCGCGTCCCGGAGTCGCCACTACGACGTCCACTCCGCGGCGGAGAACTGTCAGCTGCTGATGGATGGACTGCCCTCCATAAATCGGCAGCACCCGGGCGTTGAACTTTCTGCCATACCGATGCACTGCTTCGGCGACCTGCATCGCCAGCTCGCGGGTTGGAACCAGCACGAGGGCGGAGACTTTCGGATTTGCGGCATTCCGATCGGCATCGGCGCCGATCTGCTCGATGATCGGAAGGGCGAATGCCGCGGTCTTGCCGGTGCCGGTGGCTGCCTGTCCGAGGAGGTCGCGGCCCGCCAGCAACGGAGGAATGGCTTCGCGCTGTATCGGGGTTGGTTCCTCATAACCAAGTGTGGAAAGCGTCTCGAGCGTTCCGGAAGAAAGCCCCAGCTCGCTGAATGTTCTGTCGGTGTTCTGGTTCTCGGTCACGGATCAATCAGAAACAGGTCGTGTGTCATCGGCGCGGTGCCTCGCCACCGCAATCTCGAGCGCTACGGCAAACGCCAGCACGAGAGGAGTAAACATCCCCAGCCTCATTGAATCAAGCGGATTCAAGCCGCCAACCCTCTTTCCTTTGAAGCCAGCGGACATCTGTTCGCTCCCTGGATTCTTTCCGCGAAAATGCGCGTGAGCCTTACCAATCGCTACACTGCCCTGCTTGTTTCCTGTCTCGAGAGCGCGGGGTGTCGAAAAGTGTACGCCAGACCGATGAGGCCAAGCTGGACCATTGCACCGGGAGCGAGTGCAGGTGTCGCCCCCATCATTGACTCACGGAACAGATCGAAGCCCGCGATCGCCACGTTTCGCTCCACCTCGAACTCGGCGTTTCCCCTGTAGTGGAAAAACACGCCCGCCGCTCCCGAGACCACGAACAACGCCATCGCCGCCTGAAGAGCTCTGAGCAACGCCCCGTTCGCGGGAATGACAACGTGACCACTCACGACGAGCAGTCCGGCGACGAGCAGTCCGATCGGCAGCAGCTGTAATTTTCCGTCAGTGTGCTCGAGGAGCAGCAGTTCCAGGAGAACTCCGGCAATACCCAGGACGAGGATGATCAGCAGCGCTTTCCTTACCACCGACAGTGTGACGGGTTCTTCGGTTGCTCTCAATCGTGCTCCTCGATTCACGCGCGAAGAGTCAAACTACGCGCCGCTGCACACCTCGCTCACTGTGATGAGGGGGAACGGGCACGCAGGATGCAACAGCCGGTGTCAGTAACCGGTTACACGTAACCGACAACCGGTAACCCGTAACCGGAGCCTGCACCCGGAACCGGAGTCTTCACTCAGTCCGTCGACAGTCCAATTTGATCGCCGCCTAAATCAACCAATGGCAACCAACTTGAAAATACACAACCTCACCACGACGAGTTCGCGTGCGAAGCCCTTGTTCGCCGTCATCGCCACTGTCGCCGCCTGTACGTCGGCGTCACGGACTGAATCGCGCTCGCAGGCGGCGATGGCCGCACCGGAGGCAGTCGCGAGCTGCGCTCAGGGACAAAGTGACCTTCGACTTCCCGCCGGCTTCTGCGCCACTGTGTTCGCCGACAAGCTGGGCGCCGTCAGGCACATGGTGGTCGCCTCCAATGGTGACCTGTTCGTCAACATGCAGAAAGCGCGGCGTGGTCCACTCTCCACAGTTTCCCCTGGCCAGGTGGCGTTGCGCGACAGGAACAACGACGGCATCGCGGACGAAGTCGTCCGGTTCGGGACGGCGGGCGGAACAGGGATAGCACTCTTCAACGGCTTTCTGTATGCGGATGTCGGCACCGCGATCGTCAGATACTCCATGAGCCCGGGGCAGCTACAGGTCACAGGGCCGGCCGACACAGTCGTTGCCGGCCTTCCCGGCGAGCCCGGACACATCGCGCGCAACTTCGTCATTGCGCCGAGTGGGGCAATGTTCGTCAACATCGGGTCGGCGACCAACGCATGTCAGTTGAAGGATCGTACGGCGGGGTCGCCGGGCGAGGGCGGGTGCCCTGAGCTTCAAACGCGTGCAGGTATCTGGCGATTCGATGCGGGCGGCTCGCGCCAGACACCATCGCTTGCGAACCGGCACGCCACGGGACTGCGAAACAGCGTTGCGCTTGCGTTGCATCCGTCCAGCGGAAGGCTGTACGCGACTCCTCACGGACGCGATATGCTGGCACAGAGCTGGCCAGCCTTCTACACTCCCGCGCAGAACGCGGAGCTGCCTGCCGAAGAGCTGGTAGACGTGTCGCAAGGGGACGATTTCGGCTGGCCATTCTGCTACTATGATCCGGCTGCATCGGCGAGGATGCTCGCGCCCGAGTATGGCGGCGACGGCAAAACGGTTGGACGCTGTGAGTCGCTCGAACGTCCGCTGTACGCGTTCCCCGCTCATCTGGCGCCCAACGCGATGCTGTTCTACACCGGGTCGCATTTTCCTGCGAGCTACAGGGAAGGCGCTTTCATCGCGTTCCACGGATCATGGAATCGCGCGCCGCTTCCACAGCAGGGTTACAAGGTTGCGTTCCTGCGGATGAAGGATGGCAAAGCCCTCGGTGCGTTCGAGGATTTTGCAGACGGTTTCGCGGGTGCGACTGTACAGCCCAACGGAGCCGCGCATCGGCCCACCGGGTTGGCGCAGGCTCCCGATGGTTCGCTCTACATATCCGACGATGTGGGAGGAAGGATCTGGCGCGTCACTTACTCGGGCGCGCGCTGAACGAGCTATTCCCGGCTCGCCGAGTCCAAACCGGCGTTGCGCCGGTCGGCCGCATCGGACGCTCGCATTGCGCGGCCGACACCCTGAGCGCCCGGCAGGATTGACCCGGCCAGTACGCTGTCGCGCTGCCGCTGGCTCATTGTGTCACGCGCGTTCGCTGCGGGTTTGACGTCCGAGCAGCCCGCGGCAAACCACGAGAGAGCGCTCAAATAGAAGAGAGTTCGCATGCCTGAGTGACAATCGACCCCGTGTCGGCGTCACGGAGTGCCGCGAGCGTGAACAGAAACAGCATCGGGTGATACGAAACAGACATTGTTGTTTTCAACTGTTCCTGTAGAGTGGTACAAATTCACGTAGCAGGCCGCTACGGATGAAACCCTTTTGTCATTCGTTGCGTGCCTTCTGATGAATTGCTGCGTGGACTTTCCTCGAGAGGGGCGGTGAAAATGAAGCTCCTCTGTACCGGTTGCCTCGTCGGTTGCGACGGGGCCGCGGCTGTGCAATGGGCATGATCACAGTCGCAATCATCGAGGACAACCGGCTAGTTCGCGAGGGCATCGCCGAGATGCTCGACGAGCTGCCTGATGTGAATGTCGTGCTCTCGGCGCCCACCTGCGAGACGGAAACGCTGAAAGAAGCGAACCCGCGCGTCGTGCTGCTCGATATTGGCTTGCACGAAACGAACTGCCTGGAAGTGGCTGAGGCCGTCGGAAAAGAGATGACCGAGTCTCGGGTGATCGTCATGGACCTCATACCTGTACACGAGGACATAGCTCAACTGGTGAACGTCGGGGTTGCCGGGTTCATTCTGAAAGACGCGACGTTCGATGATTTCATCAGCACCATAAGATCGGTAGCGAGTGGTGAGCGCGTGTTGCCGCCTCGCATGACGAATACTCTTTTTTCACAGATTGCGCGTGTCGCCGTCAAGCGAGGCAGGAGTGAGGCGCTCGAAGCTGCACATATGACTCAGCGAGAGCGCGAGGTGGTCGAGCTGATCGCGGTGGGAATGAGCAACAAGGAGATCGCGCAGCGTCTCAACATTGCGACTCACACGGTAAAGAGCCACGTGCGCAATGTGATGGAGAAGCTGGCACTGCATACGCGTTTGCAGATTGCAGCCTACGCGCACCAGAAAGCGAGTTAGCGACCTCGGACATCGCTCGCCTCTGCATCGAACCCGAGGCTAACAGCGTCCTGATCAATTCGAAATGTGCTGAACGTTCATTCGCTGAAATCGCGTCAGCTACGCAGGCAAGCGGGGTGTCCAGAGGGGTGGCTGATTCGGTCGGCATTTCGGACTCCGAATTCACGGTGACAATTCACAGGGCAGAAACCAGACGGTAAGATGTGCCATGCGAATATGGCAATCCATCTCGCTCTTCGTTCTCGCCGGAGTGATGGAGATTGGCGGCGGATACCTGGTCTGGCTCTGGCTTCGAAACGGCAGAAGCATCGCGATCGGGGCATTGGGTGGTCTGCTTCTGTTTCTCTACGGCGTTGTGCCGACCCTTCAACTATCTCACTTCGGGCGCGTATACGCCGCTTATGGAGGCGTATTTGTCGTGCTCTCCCTGCTGTGGGGCTGGTTGATAGATGGTCGTCGGCCTGATGGTGCCGATATCATCGGCGGTGTCATTTGCCTCATTGGAGTCGGGCTCATCATGTACTGGCCTCGCAACTAGCCCCACTCGAATCTGTCGGCTGAAACTGCGCAGGCACCATGAAGTTTCGCCTCCGCTTTCTTTTCGGGAGGATGGCAGATTGCGTTTGCTTGTACGTTGCAACCGGGTTACTTTGTAGCGCAGAGTACTTTGAGGATCGAAACCTTCCGCTCACCAGTAAACACAACCATGGAATTACACATTCAAGGCGTATCCAAGACATATGCCTTGGAACCGCTTGCTGGCGGCGATGACGGGAGCTGATTTCGTGGCTCGAAGTTCCGTGGTGCGCAGGATCTGGGGAGACGGAGACATGGTACTTCTGGTCTTCGCCGGCTCGGCCGCCGAGTTCGCGCTCAACCGTGCCGTCGACTGGCTGTTCTTCACGGGGGAGTTACCGCGTGATCCGATTGGCCGACTCTTTTCCACCGCAGCTTATTCCCAGCAGATTGTCTTCGCCGACGCGTGGAGTGCCGGGCGCACGCTCGATCGAATCCGGACGGTTCACCAGGCGGTCGAGCGCCAGCGAGGTCAACACATCCCGGATTGGGCCCACCGCGATGTGCTCTACATGCTGATCGATTACTCCGAGAGAGCACATGACCTCCTCGTGGGGCCCTTAAGTACCGGCGAGCAGCGCGAGCTCTATGACGTGTTTTATCGGGTGGGCACTGGCTTGGGGATCCCCAGGCTCCCGCGGACATACGCAGGCTGGAGAGCCGATCGCGAGCGCCACCAGCGCCGTGATCTACGCTACGGAGATGCCACAGAAGCGCTGTACTTCCAGTATCGAAATCACCTGGGCCCGTGGCGGTATCATCTCCTGCTGCGGATCCAGGCCATGCTGACTCCCGATTATGTCCGAGGTCTGCTGCGGTTGAACTCCGCGGAGTCACTGCGCCGCCTCGCACGATTCTATCCCATTCTGGTTCGCGCGGGATTGCGCCCGATCATCCATCGGCTACTCATGCCATCGAAGTATCTCGCCGCCGTGCGGCGCCTGGATCACCCGGTGGCAAAGCCCTCGTCGTCACACCCGTCGCGGTATTCTTCTTCAAATAGCAGTCCGTCAGCGACCACGGCGGGCAGCCACTCCATGAAGTGTCCCGCTGCTGATTCCTCCTTAACTGCATGATGCAGCCTTCCAGCGAATTCCTCGAACTCCAGGCGGCCCTTGCCGGCGAGTATTCCCTCCAGCGTGAGCTCGGCCGCGGGGGGATGGGAATCGTCTACCTCGCGCGCGACGTGCAGCTGGATCGCGACGTCGCCATCAAGGTGCTCCCGTTGCAGCTTGCGCGCACCGCCGCATCGCGCGAACGGTTCGTGCGGGAGGCGCGCACGGCCGCGGGACTCTCGCACCCGCACATCGTCCCGATCCATCGCGTCGGCGAAGCGAGCGGCTCCGTCTTTTTCGTCATGAGCTACGTGGAGGGCGAAACGCTCGGTGAGCGACTCCGCACGCGCGGTCCCCTCCCGCCGGCCGACGCCACGCGCGTGCTGCGCGAAGTCGCCTGGGCGCTTGCGTACGCGCACGGCCGCGGCATAGTCCATCGGGACGTAAAGCCGGACAACATCCTGCTGGAGGCCGGCACCGGCCGCGCGCTTGTCACCGACTTCGGCATCGCCCACGGCGGGGCACACCCGAGTCCCGCGACCGACGTTGGGAAAATCATGGGGACGGCGCACTTCATGAGTCCGGAGCAGAGCGCAAACGAGCCTGTCGATGCGCGCAGCGACATCTATGCGCTCGGAGTGGTCGGCTATCTCGCCGTGAGCGGGCGGCTGCCCTTCGAGGCCTTGAACGGCCCGGGCCTACTCGTCCTTCAGGCCACCTCGGCGGCGCCGAGCGTCATGCGCGTCGCCCCAGGGGTTCCCCCCGCGTTGGCCACGGCGATCGACCGGTGCCTCGACCGCGACCCCGCTCGCCGCTTTCCGGATGGCGAGACCATGGCGGCAGCCCTGGCCCCTGCCCCCAACGCGCGGCCGGCGCTTCCGCCCATGCTGCGAGCCTGGCTCGCCGCACGGAACCCGCTCCTCGTCCCCTACCTCGGATGGTCGGGAGGGTTCGGCGTACTCACCTTGGCAAATCTCGTCGCTTGGGTTACAGGCAACCGGCCCGACGGGCCGGCGGACATCGTGCTCCTGGGCGCGGTCACCTCGCTGCCCCTGCTGCCGATCGTCGGGTTCCACCTCAACCAGGCACGTCGGCAGTTCCGGGTTGGACACAGCCTCACCGACCTGCGCTCGGCGCTCGAAATCGCGCGGCGCGAGCGCGTGGAGACGCAGGCGCTCGCACGCGAGGGTGAGGAAGGCGCCTCCCACCGGGCCCTGCGACTCGGCACGGTCGCGTCGGCAACTTGGCTGGCCGTCACCTTCGGGCTGCTCATCCAGGGCGCGATCCACGAGAACCAGATCGCTCCCGTGGTCTTCATCGCGCCCCTGCTCAGCACGATGGTGCTGGGGGCGGTGAGTAACGCGCTCGACGTGCAGTTCATTCCACGCAGAATCCGCGAGTGGTGGCAGACGGGGATCCGTGACCGGCTCTGGTACAGCCGCGCAGGCGAGTGGCTCGCGCGCCGGCTCGGCGCCCCCGAGCGATCGCGCGCGGTGGATGGGGGCGTGTTCCGCGCCACTGAAGTGGCCCTCGGCGTCGCCGCGGCCGATCTCTTCGCGGCTCTGCCGACGGCGTACCGTGATCAGCTGGCCGAACTGCCCGCGACCGTTGCCGCGCTCGAGGCCCAGGCCGCCGAAGCGCGAGCGGAGATCGACATCTTCGCCGGGCTCGCCACGTCCGACTTCGACGACACGGACGTGCTCAAGACTCGGCGCAATGCGGCCTCGGCGCACTTGGCGGCAAGCGTTGCGGCGCTGGAACGGATCAGGCTTGACCTACTCCGACTACATGCCGGCGGCGCAGTCGACCTGACGCCGCTCACGACGCTGATCGAGTCGGCCCGCGTGCTCGGCGAGGACGTCAGGCGACTGGCCGATGCCGAACGGGAGGTGGACGCCGCCATCATGCGGCGCCCGCTCGGTTCAGGACGAATCCCGACACAATAGTGACCCCATTCACCGATTACATCCCGGCAAAACAGGAGGCAGTCGGGTACGCTGCGAAGACGTCAAGCTGATCGCCTCGCTCGAGCAAAGCGCTCTACGCAGACGGGTGGCAACAAGCGCGGCCTCACTAGTAATTCGGGTTGCCAGACTTCTCGCTGGGCGGAACGATGAAACAGTGCATGCTCCCGTAGGTATCCGACCCAACGGGGAACTTCCCGGTTGGGAATAGATCCGTGCCCCCGGCCGCGTAACGCCGGAGGTCGCCGAGCCGCTGCCCGGTAAGATAGAAGTCGAGCGCGCGCTGACTCCGGAACTCCGCCACCAGAGCCGGTCCGCTCAGGTTCACCTGAGGCTTGCCAGCCAGAGCCCGCCGGGAATTGACGAACGTCACCATTGCGACTGTCGGTCCGTCAGCCTCCACGCCGATGTATCGAGCTTCGAGGCCGCTGGCGAACCGGATGTGAGTCGCAACCTCGATCGTCTGCGCAGGCCCCGTCGCGGTCCATCCACTGTACATCGACGGCTTGAGCGGCGGAAAGATCGGGTTCGAGCTGAGCGACGGGCGCGATGCCGCGGGCTGCGGGACGCGCGCATCGTTGAGGCCCTGGAATGCTGGGTGCATTCCGAGCCAGGGCTGGTTCGTCCTCACCGCTATTTGCACCGCATTATTCTCCAGCACGGAGTTCGCCGAGTAGTACGCCCAGCGCTCATACGTGTCGCGCACGGGCGCCGCGTACGTACGGGCCTTGGCCAGGTCCCCCTTCTTGAGGTGCGCGCGCGCCGCGCCGACCTGCGCCATGTTGATCAGGTCCTGGGCGGCTGCCACGTTCGTTCCGGTCATCGCCGCGGTTGCCACGGTAATCCCCTCGTCAAACCGGGCGATGGCGCGCATGAGTAGTTCGGTGGACGGGAGAGCGGCGCTGAGGTTGACCGGGGCTTCGCAGAATCCCTCGCCCAGCAGAACGTAGGAGTATCCGCCGTAGATGAGAGCGCGGGCAACGTTGAGGCTCGACGCGGCGATGGCGCCCTGCATCTTCTTCACACGATCCGTGGCATCGTCCGCGGACTGCCTGGCGCGCTGGAGGCTTTCGTTCGCGGTTAGCGGAGGCGTTCGGAAAGAAAACTCAGGATACGCTCGACCGCCTCATGCGTCGGCTCGCCCTCGCGATCAATGAGGTTGATGGTCAGCACACTGTGCGGCGGCTCAGGCTGAGGCTTTGCGGATGCGGCGGGAAGCTCGATTCCCTCAAAAGCGTCGCCGAGCTCGCGCCGCAAAGTCGCGAAGCGCCGTGCTCTGCAGAAGAGCGTGTCGCCGTGAAAACGCACACCCAACACTTTGAGCCCATCTTCGGCGGATCGACGTCGCGCATTGGCGAACGTCTCGGGCGTTACGTGGACCGCGGCAGCCTTGGCGCGGGTGATTGGAAGGGGAAGCGACGGATGCCCCATGACGGGCGCCAGGACCCATGGATCGAGGGTGAGCGTAAGCGCAAAGTTGCCGGTGACGCACATGCCGACTGCACCGATACCGCGGCCGCCCATCTGCTCATGAACATGACGAGCGAGTGCGCGCAGCCAGTCCGCTATCGGGCTCGACCGATTCTCGGCGAGTACATGGAATTCGCGGCTAACGCACAGTTTCAGGAGTTCAGGTACACGGTTGAACGGCGACGTCTTCACCCCAACGGGGCCGAACATCCTTGGCATGAACACGGTGAAGCCCGCGTCCGCGACGCGCCGGGCGAAGTGCGCGACCTCGACTGAGATCCCCGGCACCTCATGCATGATCAGCACGCCGGGGCCCTCGCCTTTTCGGTACACCGTCCGCTCGCGTTCCAGATGAGTGAATGAGAACGTCGAGAAATCGTTCAGCAGGTCCATGGTAATTCGCTTATGGGAATCGCGGTCATGTGTCAGAATCGGCGCCTGCGCGTCAGGCGGTGTGCGCGTCTCTTGCGGCGGCAGTGTCGAGATACTCCTTGAAGCTGGTGACCTTGCCGTTTTTGAACGTGCAGACATGTACCCAATCCGAAGCATACTCCTTGCCTGTTGCTTTGACGCGCCAGCGATAATCTCCCGTAATAACGACCTTGTCGTCCTGCGCAATGAATTCTCTCGGCTCGAACTTGAGAGCCTCCAGGTCTTCATTGACGAGCGACATAAACTCACGGATGCCTGCAAGACCGGAGCGCTTTCCGGATTGCGGGATATTCTTGACTTCCGGGGTTTCCCACTGCGCATCATCGGTGTATAGACCCAGGAGCGATTCAATGTTGCCGCTATTGAAATACTCGTAGGCTTGTCGGGCGATTTTCGTGTTTTCCTGTGCGTTCATGTTTTCACCTATCGAAGTTGTGGCGTAGGAATCGGCGCGGATCAAGAACCGCGGTGAAGCCTTCCGCCACGCAGCTCATGGATGCTTCTCGTAGCCTTGCTGGATACAGCAATCCGCCCGCCCGGCGTCACGACCACGCCGTCGTATTGCCTGGGTGGGCCCGCGCTTCACCGATCTTTAGCAGCGCCGGGCCACTGCGTTGCTGCCCGCAGGAGCTACCGGCTGTCAGTTAAATACTCGTCGATGCTGTCGCCAGGAAAATTTGAGGAAAGTTGCGCCGTTGGGCAAGTCGGCGTCGAACGCTTACGGGAGATAGCCACCGTCGTGAAATCATCAGCAGGAACATCAACGCCCGGAGCGCTCATTGGTGCGGGAGCTCTGCCGGACGCGTGGTGCGCCCTTCTCTATTCTGTCGCTACGATGTGGTCTTTCGAGCTGGGCTCGCCCCGCGAGTGGGAAACTGGTGTAGTGGGACTAATCCACAACGGTTAGAGGGAGCGACTATGAGTGTCAAAACATTGGGTTTCCTGACCGTCGATGACAAGGGCAGGACGACTATCCCAAAGAGGAAAAGGCAGGAGCTTGGGATGAGAACCGGCACTCAGCTTCGTGTTGACCGTTCGAGCGAAGGAGCGGTCGAGCTAGTTCTGACTGAACTTGTTCCTCGCGACCAGCTCTGGTTTCACACGGCAAGTGTCCAGGCTGGCATGGCAAAGGCCGAGGATGATTTCCGTACAGGTCGTTCAACCCGCACAAGTACTCCGGAGGATGCCCAGCGCTTCCTTGACTCTACTAAGGTGAGTCCACGCGGGCGCCCCAGCCGAAAGAAATAAGTGGCTCGAAAGCACTCATTCTTAAGGGCAGACTTTTCTGAGCAGTGGACGCTCGCGGTCACGTCACGTCCCTGAAGGGACATTGCGGAAAGTTGACCGCTAGTCTTCCGAGTTCAGCACGGTGTCGAACAAGCCAACACGGTCCCCCTCGTGCTTGTTGATACCGACATAACTTAAGCTGGCGTCTTCATAGCGCTTAAAGCCTAAGTCGTGTCCGATCAATGATGTACTCCGATCAATGATGTACAAAGTAGCAGGGGCGGGACTCGAACCCGCGACCCCGGCATTATGAG
>Ga0136617_10000240_pt1 | contig 43966 bp, 40 predicted proteins | sample AntDrymUQ3222106_2_FD_129672 | JGI IMG/M metagenome (GOLD analysis project Ga0136617, IMG submission 129672) | Polar desert sand microbial communities from Dry Valleys, Antarctica - metaG UQ322 (21.06) | ecosystem: Environmental > Terrestrial > Soil > Desert | place: Antarctica: Dry Valley... | reverse complement strand
CGGGACCAACTCATCCAGACAGACCATCTGCACCTGCAACGCCTCAACACCCGACCGGATCGCGAAAGCCATACCCCAGGATCACAACCCCACCGGACGAATACTTCGACACGCTCCTAGAGCTCGTCGCGGTCACGCCGTTCGCGCTCGCCGCCGTCGCCGGCAGGCCCGGATCATCCGAGCCGTCCTTGCTCAGCCACGCCCTGCGCGCGCCGGAGCGGGCGGTGCGCGTCCCGCTCGTCGGCATTCCGCGCGGGCGACCGGCGCGGCTGGTGCGGCTGCACTCGCGCACGCTGCGGCCGGTGTCGCGGGCGATCCGCCTGCACGGGTGGCAGTGGGGCATCGACTGGTCGCCGGACGGTCGTCACCTGGCGCTCGGCGTCGGCTCCGGCGGCCGCATCCAGGTCGTCGACGTGCGGCGCTGGCGCACGCGCGCGGTCATCCGGGCGCGCCGCCGTGGCGCGTTCCCGGTCGTCGCCTGGGTCGCGCCGCGCCGCCTTATCGCGTTCCGCTTCGGCAGCCCGAGCCTGCGCCACGAAGTGATCGCGCTCGATCCGTTCAGCGGCCGCGTCGAGTGGCGCGCGGTGGTGCGTGGCGAGCTGGCCGGCGAGGTGTTGCCCACGCGCGACGGCGTCGCGCTGCTCGGGCTGCCGAGCGGGCGCATCGGGCCCGCGCGCCTGATCGCGGTCGATGGCGAGGGCCACGTTCGCGAGACGCCGCTGCCCGGCATCACGGGCGGGACCGAGCCGCCGCCCGCCAACGTCGATTCCGACGAGCCGTTTCCGGTCTCGCCCCAGCGTATGCCCGGGCTCGCGGTCGACGTCGCCGCCCACCGCGCGTACGTGATCGCCGCCGAGCGGCCGGCGATCGCCGAGGTGGATCTCGCCTCGGGCGCGGTGGCGATGCACGCGCTGACGGTTCGGCGCACGGCGCTGCAGCGGCTCGAGAGCCTCGTCGTTGGCACGGCCGAGGCCAAGGGCGTGACCGGCCCGGTTCGCTGGCTGCGCATGCTCGGCGGCGACCGGCTGGCAGTCACCGGAGCCGACTATGACGACGCGTCGCGCAGGGAGCCGCGCCGGTTCGGGCTGTGGATCGTCGACCCGAGCGACTGGACCTGGCGGCGTGCCGACGACAGCATCGACTGGGTGCTGCCGGCGGCCGGCGGCGGTCTGGTCGCCTTCGACTATCGCGGCGGCCGCGTCGCGCTGTTCGGGCCCGACGGCCGGCGCGTCTGGCGATGGCAGCGCGGTCGAGGCACCGACGTACAGGCTCACGGCTCGCTTGTCTATGCGCGTGACCGCGCCGCGCACCGCACCTACGTCCTCGACGCGCGCGACGGCCGCACGCTCGGCACGCTGCCGACCGCGCGACCGCCCTTCATCGTGCCTGATCTCTAATCGACGCGCACCGCGACGTCGCGCGGTCCTCTGATTGATCCGAAAGCGGTCGTATGGGTGCGGGTCGCCGGGACGACCGGATTGGACGACAGGCGAGCGCCCCACTCAGGCGCCCGAGACGCCCGCTTAGAAAGAAACGGCCGATAGTCCGTTTTTTAGTGGGGGGAGCAGGATTCGAACCTGCGTAGGCTGAGCCAACGGGTTTACAGCCCGTCTCCTTTAACCACTCGGACATCCCCCCGAGCGTTCGCGCAGGCAGTCTAGTAGCGGCCGGGCTGGATCAGCCCGGCCGCTGCCAGTGCGTTTCTAGCCGGTGTCGCGGAGGCGCTGGGCCTCCGGGAGGGACTCGAGCTTCTTGAGCGTGTGGTTCTCGATCTGGCGGATGCGCTCGCGCGTGACGTTGAACGCGCGGCCCACCTCCTCGAGCGTGTACGGGCGGGCGCCCGTGAGCCCGAAGCGCATCTCGATGACCTCGCGCTCGCGCTGCGGGAGGGCGTCGAGCGCCTTGCGCACGTTCTCCTTGCGCAGGTTGGTCGAGGCGGTCTCGAACGGTGACTCGGCCGACTCGTCCTCGACGAAATCGCCCAGCTCGGACTCCTCCTCCTCGCCGATCGGCTTCTCCAGCGAGACCGGCTGCTGGGCCATGCGCAGGATCTCGCGCACCTCGCGCGAGGTGCACTCGAGCTGCCTGGCGATCTCGTCCGGGCTCGGCTCGCGGCCGAGCTCCTGGACGAGCTGGCGCTCGACGTGGACCACCTTGTTGAGCTTCTCGACCATGTGGACCGGGATGCGGATCGTCCGCCCCTTGTCCGCGATCGCGCGGGTGACCGCCTGGCGGATCCACCACGTCGCGTAGGTCGAGAACTTGTAGCCGCGGCGGTAGTCGAACTTCTCGACCGCGCGGATCAGCCCCAGCGAACCCTCCTGGATCAGGTCCAGGAACGACAGGCCGCGGCCGAGGTAGCCCTTGGCGATCGAGACGACGAGCCGCAGGTTGGCCTCCACCATCTCCTGCTTGGCGACGAGGTCGCCGCGCTCGATCCGCTGCGCGAGGGCGACCTCGCGCTCGGCGGTGAGCAGTTGGACGCGGCCGATTGACCGCAGGTAGAGGCGCAGCGAGTCAAGCGACGGCTCGACCGTGAGGTCGATCTCCGGCTTGCGCGGCGCGTCGGGCGTCTTCGCCTCCTGCCTGCCGGCGGCCGGCTCGAAGCGGCCTCCTTCAGACGTTGCGAGCTTGCCATCGGCGCCGACCACGTCGATGCCTTCGCCTTCGAGGTAGGCGTGCAGCTCCGTGACCTGCTCTTTGGAGACCTCCACCTCTTCCAGCGCGGTGGCGATCTGCTCGAACGTCAGGAAACCGCGCTCCTGACCTTCGGCAATAAGCGGACGGAGCTCGTCGATCTCCGTGATGGACGCGTCGCCCGCCAACAGTGCGTCTGTCTTTGTTGCCAAACCCTCATCTTCCGAGACGAACTTCTGATTTTAACGCTCCGTCGGGCTTCATGCCATGCGAGGCGTTCCTGCCTCTATGTCTGGGGTGGAAGAGATTCCACGTCGCGGTGTAGACCGCGTGGGGCTGGGCTAGAAAGACCTCATTCGGTGCTCCTCCGGAGGCTGCCCTATGCCGTCGACAGCCTTTGTAGCACGGAAACCGGCGCCCGTCTTGGGAAAACCTTGGGGCACGCGGAAGGCCATTTGGGCGTGGCTATGGGCAAACGGGCCACTACCCTTGACCCGTATGGACGAATATCCGAGTGCTCCCACGGCCGTCGAGGACGTCCAGGCCCAGGTCCCGAACCTCTCGCTCTCGCTCTCGCGCGTCGGCGTCACCGGCGTCGAAAAGGTCATCCGCATCCAGCAGAACGGGGTCGAGCAGCTGTTCTACGCGCGGCTCGAGTGCTCCGTCGACCTCGGCACGCGCCAGAAGGGCGCGCACATGTCGCGCTTCGAGGAGGTCGTCAACGACGCGATCGGCGAGGTGATCCTGGGCGAGTCCAGCTTCCGCGCCGAGACGCTCGCCCAGCACATCGCCGAGAAGGTCCGCGAGCGCCAGCACGCGCAGACCGCCGAGGTGACGATCACCGCGCGCTACCCCGAGCACAAGCCGGCGCCGGTCTCGGGCATCCCGACGCAGGAGATCTACACGCTGCACGGCTCCGCGGTCGCGGGGCCGACCGGCACGCGGCGGCTGATCGGCGTCACCGCGGCCGGGATGACCGCCTGCCCGTGCGCGCAGACGCTGGTCCAGGAGTCCTCGCGCGGGCGACTGGTCGAGCAGGGCTTCTCCGACGACGAGATCGAGCGCGTCTTCGCGTCCGTGCCGGTGGCGACCCACAACCAGCGCGGGCTCGGCACCCTGCGCGTCGGCTGCCCCGAGAGCTGCGACACCGACATCGACGCGCTCGCGCTGGTGGCGATCGTCGAGGCCTCGATGTCGTCGGAGATCTACGAGCTGATGAAGCGCTCCGACGAGGCCGCCGTGGTCGAGAAGGCGCACCGCCGGCCGCGCTTCGTCGAGGACTGCGTGCGCGAGATGGTGGGCGGGGTCGTCACAGCGTTCCCGCAGCTCGGCGACGACGCCTTCGTCTCAGCCCGCCAGGAGAACCTCGAGTCGATCCACCAGCACAACGTCGTGGCCGAGCGCTTCGGCCTGCTCGGCGAGCTGCGGGCCGAGCTCGCCGGCGGCCCGCCGGCTCCGCATCACGTCTCGATGCGCGAGTGGCTCGACGGCGCCGCCTGAGGCGCCGGCGCGTCGGTCAGCAGATTGCGCAGCCGGTAGAAGTAGTCGGCGCCGGAGAGCACGGTGATGGCCACCGTGGCGTAGACCAGGATGTCGACCCACGCGGCCGGGCGGTCGACCCAGATCAGCGCCAGCACCATCGCCACCTGCGTCGTCGTCTTGAGCTTGCCCCAGACACTCGCCGAGATGACGTGGCCCTGCTCCATGGCGAGCATCCGCAGGCCGGTGACCGCGAACTCGCGGGCGATGATCACCATCGCCACCCACGCGTCGAGGCGGTAGAGGGCGACGAGTGAGACGAGCGCCGCCGTGATCAGCAGCTTGTCGGCGAGCGGGTCCATCAGCTTCCCGAAGGCGGTGACCATCGAGCGGCGGCGGGCGATCCAGCCGTCGAGCGCGTCCGTCGCGGAGGCGATCACGAACACGATCGCGGCGAGCGTGTCGGCGTCGGGCAGCGCGGACAGCAGCACCGCGACCAGCACCGGGATCAGCGCGACGCGGGCGAGCGTGAGGATGTTCGCGGCGTTTGGCTCGAAGAACATCAGGGCGCCGCGCCGCAGCGGCGGACGCGGAGGCGCAGCGTGCGCGCCTTGCCGCGGCGGGGGGTGACCCGCACGGGGATGCGGACGTTGCGCCGTCGCAGGTCGTAGCGCGCGCGGTAGCGGCCGCGGAACAGGGGGCGGGTCCCGCGGACGCGGCCGAAGCTCGCCCGGCGCAGGACCGTGCCCGGGCCGACGCGGCGGTTCCCGCGCGCGGCCTCGACGACGAGCGACAGCTCGTCGCCGTCGCAGACGCTGCGCACCTGCACGCGCGCACCACCGAAGCGGCGGCGCGCGACGCGCGCCGAGCGGGCGCTGAAGCGCGTGACGCGCACGGACTTGTCGTCGAGCGAGAAGTCGACGACCGCGGCACCGCGGCCGTCGGCGCCCATCGCCGCCTCGAGCGCGGTGGGGTACTCGGAATAGCGAGCGACGGTGACGAGCGATGACCACAGCACACCGCCGTCGGTCGAGGTCGCGTAGTCGAGGCGGTAGCCGGAGTAGGTGATCAGCGCGGCCAGGCGGCCCTTGCCGTTGCCGAGCAGGCGGAAGTCGACGTTGCTGACCGCCGGCGCGATCCCGATCGGCGGCGACCAGGCCGCGCCCTCCAGGCGCTGCGTGAACAGCTGGGCGAAGTTCGGGATCGGCTCGAGCATCGCGGCAAAGCCGCTCGGGACCCCCGCGAGCTGCGGCTGGCGCCCGCGCGCGGGGTCGATCTGCTGCCACGCGGCGGGGTCGTTGGGGTTGCCGCCGGCCGGCAGGCGGAACGCGTGCGCCCGGCCGGCGTCCGAGCCGGCCGCAAGCACCTCCTCCCCGGCGGAGGCCGCGTCGTTGAAGACGCCCTCGAGGAAGGGGCCGAGCTCGCTGCCCACGGCGCCGGCGTCGGCGCCCGAGGGCGAGAAGAGACCGGCGTTCAGCGTTGTCGGCCCGTCGACGAGCACGACGCGCCCGCCCGGCCCCTGGACACCCGCCGCGAACGGCTCGGCCGCGATCTGCACCGGCGGCGCGAACGTCCGGCCGCCGTCGGTCGAGCGGGCGAGGAAGGTGTAGGCGTCATTGGCCACGTCCGTGCGCGGCACGAGCACGTCGACCGTGTTCGGGGCTGGCAGCAGCACGCTGACGCGCGAGCGGTTGTACCCCTTGCCGGGGAAGGGGATCGTGACGGGCGCAGCGCACTGCCGCGTCCGCGGCGGCAGCACGCAGAACTGGACGGCGTCGCCCGGCTCGTATGTGTTGATCTGCCAACCGACGTAGGTGGTGCCGCCGTCGTCGACCGCGATCCCGCCGTTCTGGCCAGTGCCGACCGGGAAGGGGGCGGCGTGCGCAGCGGCAGGGGCCAGGCCGAGCAGGAGCAGCCCGACGGGCAGGAGACGCCTCACCGCGCGAATGCTACGGGCTTACGCCAGCGCTGCGCCCGCCCGCGCGTCCTCCAGCACCGCCATCGCCGCGTTGCGTCCGTTGAGCGCGATCACGCTGCCCGCCGGATGCGTTGCGGCGCCGCACAGATATAGCCCGGGGAGCGGCGTGCGGGCGGACAGCCGGTGCTCCCACATCTGGTCGGGCATCGTCTCGCCCTGGAAGATGTTGCCGCCCGTGAGGCCGATGCGCGCCTCGATGTCGGGCGGCCCCAGCACCTCGTGGTGCTCGAGGCAGTCCTCGAAGTCGGGCGCGAAGCGGCTGATGAGGTCGATGAACTGGCGGCCGACCTCGTCGCGCCGGTTGTCCCAGTCGAAGTCGTAGGGCGCGTACTGGCCGAACACGCTCAGCAGGTGCTTGCCGCGCGGCGCGGGCGTCGGGTCGTGGACCGTCTGCACGTAGATCTCGCCGAAGCCGACGGCCGGCTCGCCGCGCGCACAGGACTCGAAGGCGAGCTGGGCGGCGTCGAGGCCGGTGGTGACGTCGACCGTCCCGCGGGCGGGGAAGTCCTCGCCGGGGGCGGCGGTCCAGGTCGGGAGGCGGTGGAGCGCCGAGTTGAACTTCACGACCGGGCTGCGGATCTGCCACGCCTCGAGGCGGTGCTTGAAGGGAGCGGGGACGTCGTGGCCGCCGAGCAGGCGCAGCGCGACCTTGGGGTCGGCGTTGCAGACCACGGTGGCGGCGCGGATCAGCGTCCCGTCCTCGAGCCGGACGCCCTCGTCGGGGACGATCTCGGCGACGGGCACACCGGTGGCGAGGGTGGCGCCGGCCTCCTGCGCGGCGTCGGCGATCGCGAACGAGATCATGCCCATCCCGCCGCGCACGTAGCCCCACAGCGGGCCGCGGCCCTCGAGGTCGCCCTGGTAGTGCATGAGCTTGATGCTCGCGGTGCCCTTGTCCTTCGGGCCCGCCCAGGCGCCGATCACACCCTGGCCGAAGAGCGCGTCCTTGAGCCGCTGATCGGTCATGTGGTCGTCGAGCACCTCGGCGATCGAGGCGTCGAAGAGCACGTCGAGCATGGTCTGCTCCCCCTGCAGGAGCTCCTCGAGCTCGGCGCGGCTCGGCGAGTCGCCGAGCCAGCTGTCGCGCTCGCCGGTGCGCAGGCGCCGGCGCATCTCGTCGAACAGGTGCTCGTAGGCCCAGTAGCCCTCCTGGTCCTGTTTGGAGACCTTGAGGGCGTCGAGGTCGGCCTGGGTGCGGGCGTCGTCGACCCACTGGCCGAAGGCGGTGCCGTCCTCGAACGGCACCCACAGGTTGGGGTCGGCGATATGGACGTGGAGGCCGCGGCGCTTGAGCGCGAGCTCCTGGATGACGATGTCGTCGAGCAGGCCGACGACGTACGCGCACGGGCTGACGATGTAGTCGGGGTCGGAGAACGGGCGCTCGAGCGTGCACGCGCCGCCGAGCCGCTCGCGGCGCTCGAGCACGAGCACGGACTGGCCGGCTCTCGCGAGGTAGGCGGCGCAGGTGAGGCCGTTGTGGCCGCCGCCGACGACGATCGCGTCCCAGTCGCGGGCGGCGAGCTCCTTGACGGGGGCAGGCAGGCCGACCTCGCCCAGCTGCTTGGCGATGGCGTTCATCTCGGGTTCTCCTTGGGGTCTATCCCGGTTGCCGGGATAGGCCCGGGCGATGGCGTCGACGACGACGGCACCGTTTTCGTGGACGAGGACGGGGTTGCACTCGATCAGCTCGAGGCCGGGGAGCTCCGCCAGTGAGGCCGCCAGCCGGGCGGCGGCGGGGAGGTCGGCGCCCGCGAGGAGGGCGGCGCCGCGGAGCTGTGCGAGCGCGGTCTGGACTCGCTCGGGAGTGGCGGGGAGCGGGACGACGGCGACGTCGTCGAACGCTTCGGCGTAGATGCCGCCGAGGCCGATGACGAGCGCGGGCACGACGGCGTCGCGGCGCACGGCGACGATCAGCTCGGCGCCGGGCGGCGCCATCCGCTCGACCAGCACCTCGGCGCCGCCGTTGCGGGCGGTGAGCGTGCGATGGACGGCGCGGAGGGCGGGCTCGGCGGCGACGTCGAGCACCAGCGCTCCGGCAGCGCCCTTGTGCTGCAACCGCGGGCTCGAGAGCTTGACCGCGACGGGCCCGCCGAGCTCGGCGAGCGCCGCCACGGCGTCGTCCTCGCCGGCCACGATGCGGCCGTCGACGACGGGGATGCCGGCGGCGCGCAGGAGCGCCTTCGTCTCGTGCTCGGCGAGCCAGCGGCCAGGCGAAGCCGGGCCGCTGCGGCCGGGCGAAGGGATGTCGCAGACGGGGCCGGCCGAGCCGGGGCCGGCTGGCGCGGAGGTCGCCGTTCCGGCCGTGACCGTCTGGGCGGTGACCCGCCCGCTCGCGCGGCACGCGGCGGCGATCGCTCGCAGCCTGGGTGCGTCGGCCGGCGGCGCCTGCAGGGCGGCTGCGCAGGCGAGGCCGGTGCGGAGGCCGGCGACGGCGGGCACGCCGGCCTGGGCGAAGCGCCAGGCGGCGGCGTCGTCGAGCAGCTCGGGGAGGGTCGCGGCGACGAGCACCGCGGCGGGACTCGCCTCGGCGCCGTCGAGCAGGCCGTCCTCGACGGCCTGCCAGCTCTCGCCCGAGGAGCCCGCCAGATCGTGCGGGTGGTCGTAGAAGACGAGCACCTGGTCGATGCCGGGGTCCGCGCCGACGAGCGCGACGAGGTCGCGCTGCCACGCGCGGTCGCCCCAGATCATCGCCGTATAGTCGAGCGGGTTGGCGATCGTCGCGGTGGCCGGGATCTGCTCGCGCAGGGCGGCGGCGGTCGCGGGAGCGAAGGCGGGCAGGTGGACGCCGAGCCGATCCGCCTCGTCGGCGCCGAGGCCCGAGTCGCCGCCCGAGCAGGTGAGGATGGCGAGGCCGCGGCCGCGCGGGCGAGCGCCGCGCACGGCGAGCGCCTTCGCGAGCTCGAGCAGCGCGTGCGGGTCGGTCGCCCACGCCGCGCCGGCCTCCTCGACGAGGGCGCGGAAGATGCGGTGATCGCCCGCGAGCGCGCCCGTATGCGCGGCCGCGGCGGCCGCGCCCACCGCGGACGCCCCGACCTTCAGCACCGCGACCGCGACGCCGGCGTCCGCGCACGCCGCGAGGGCGTCGCACAGGCGCGCGCCGTCGCCGTCGTCCTCGATCAGCAGCGCGACCGAGCGCACGTCCGGCTCGCCGGCCAGGTGCTCGAGGTAGTCCGGCGTCGTCAGCACCGTCTCGTTACCGCTCGAGATCGCTGTGTGCAGCCGCAGCCCGCGCCGGGTCGCCAGCGCGTTGACCGCGAGGTTGCCGCTCTGGGACACGAGCGCGACGTGGCCCGGCTCCTGCACCGGCGCGAGCGCGTCCCCCCACAGCGCCGCGCGCGTGTGGAGCGCGATCAGCCCGTCGCAGTTGGGGCCGCAGACGGGGAGCGCGTGGCGGAGGGCCGCGGCGCGGAGCTGTGCCTCGAGCGTGGCGCCGTCCGGAGCGGTCCCGAGTGCAGCGGAGCGGTCTGCTTCGCGGAAGCCCGCGGCGAAGACGACGGCGCCGCCGCACCCGAGCGCGCCCGCCGCCTCGATCACGGCCGGGACGCCCGCGGCCGGGACCGCGACGACGACTGCGTCCGGCACGCCGGGCAGGTCGGCAAGCGTGGGGAAGCACGGCACGCCGTGGGCCTCGGTGCGGCGCGGGTTCACGCCCCAGACGTCGCCCTCGAACCCGACCGCCGCGAGGTTCAGGAGCGTCTGGCTGCCGTAGCGGTCGCCGCTGTCCGTGGCTCCCACGACGGCGACGGAGCGCGGATGGAAGAGCCGGGAGAGATCCACTAGTGGATGGTGGATTCCACGGCCCGCGCGGCTCTTCGGACCTGGATCGTGGATGCAGGGCGGTGCACGCCGGAGGGGAACAGTGCCCCTGGCACGGGCCCCTTTCGACGGGTGCCGTCCTGCGCCGCGAGACAGCTCCGAGGAGTCGTGGGGGTCGTGGAATCCACCATCAATGGAGGGTGCGTTCGACGCCGCGGCGCTCGAGCGCGCGGGCAACGATCAGCCGCTGGATCTCGCTCGTGCCCTCCCAGATGCGGTCGACGCGCAGCTCGCGCAGGAAGCGCTCGGCGACGTTGGTGCGCAGGTAGCCGCGGCCGCCGAACACCTGCACGGCACGGTCGGCGCAGCGGCATGCCGCCTCGGAGACGAACAGCTTCGCCATCGACGCCTTCGCGTGCACGACCTTCGGGTCTGCGCCCGCGTCGATCAGGCGCGCGACCTGCAGCGTCAGCGCGCGGCCCGCGGCGGCGTCGGCGGCGGAGTCCGCCAGCGGGAACGAGACGCCCTGGTGGTCCATGATCCGGCGGCCGCCCTGCTCGCGCTGGAGCGCCCAGGCGGTCGCTTCCTCGAGCAGGCGCCACATCGAGCCGACCCCGCGCGCCGCGATCCCGAGGCGCTCCTCGGTGAACCACGCGCGCTGGAGCTCGTCGCCGGCGCCGAGCCCGCCGATCACCGCGTCGTCCGAGACCTCGACCGCGCTGAAGCGGATCGTCGGGTGGCCGTGCGGATAGGTGTGGGTGAAGGGCGGGTCGTCGACGAGGGAGATCCCCGGCAGACCGCGGTCGACGAGGAACAGCGTCGGTCCCGCGCCCTCGGCGTTCGCCATCACGATGTAGACCGCCGCGATGTCGCCGTAGGTGACAAACCACTTCTCGCCGTCGATCACCCAGCCGCCGTCGCGCCGCCGCGCGGTGGTGGCGATGCCCGACGGGTCGGAGCCCGCGTGCTCCTCGGTGACCGCGTAGGCGTCGTGCAGCTCGCCCCGCAGCGCGGGGCGCAGGTAGCGGTCGATCTGCTCGGCCGACCCGCTCGCGAGCACGTTGTACGCGCTCGGCATGTGCCACGAGAGCGCGTTGGTCGAGCGCCCGAACTGCTCCTCGACCAGCACCCACTCCAGCTTGCTCCAGCCCTGCCCTCCGTGTTCGCGAGCGTGCAGCCCGCCGTGCAGCTCGGCCGCCACCGCCTCGGAGGAGATGCGCGCGAGCACGTCGTCGGGGAGGTGGCCGCCGGCGAGCTCGGCCTGCTCCTCGAGCGGGATGAGGACATCCTCGACGTAGCGGCGCGCGCGACCCTGCAGCTCCGCCTGGTGCGGGGTGAGCTCCGTGAGGTCGAGCGCGACGGTCATGCCCTCGCGGGCTCCTCGACGGGCGCGTGGCCATTGCGCGAGGGCATCGCGCGCCGGATCCGCTTCCACTTCTGGTCGGACAGGATCCGCTTGGCCGCGTTGTGCCCGCCCGCCGCCATCACGCCACCGCCCGGGTGCGTCCCCGCGCCGCACAGGTACAGCCCGTCGACCGGCGTCGCGTACTGCGCGAGCGCCGGTGAGGGCCGCATGAACGCCATCTGGTCGAGCCCCTGCTCGCCCTGGAAGATGTTGCCGCCGAGCAGTCCGAAGATGCGCTCGAGGTCCGGCGGGGCGAGCACCTCGTGGTGCACGACCGCGTCCTTGACGTTCGGCGCGGCCACGGCGAGCGTGTCGAGGCACTGCTGCCCGTAGCGCTCGCGCGAGCCTTCGGGCCAGCCCTCTTCGTTGTACGGGCCGTACTGCGTGAACATCGTCACTACGGTCGAGCCGTCGTCGGTCAGCGACTTGTCGATCGTCGTCGGCACCTCGACCTCCAGGTACGGGGCCTCCGACGGCTTGCCGCGCACCGCGTCCTGCCAGGCGCGCTCGAGGTAGTCGATCGACGGGCAGAAGGCGACGCCCGAGCCGAGCAGCATCTTGGCGTCGGCGTCGCTCACGCCCTCGTAGCGCGGCGGCTCGGACAGCACCCAGTTGACCTTCACGGACCCGCCGCGCGTCTTGAAGCGGTGCAGGTCCTGGACGACCTCGTCGGGGAAGTGCTCGGCGCCGGCGAGGTCGAGCACGGTCGTCTTCGGATGCGCGCCCGAGACCACCAGCGGCGCCGTCAGCGCCTCGCCCGAGTCGAGCGTCACGCCGAGCACCCGCCCGTCGCGCACGTCGATCGAGGCCACGCCGGCGCCCGTGCGCATGACCGCGCCGAACGACTCGGCGCTGCGCGCGATCGCCATCGAGATCGAGCCCATGCCGCCCTTGACGTGCCCCCACAGGCCCGGAACGCCGTCGATCTCGCCGAGCGCGTGGTGAAGCAGGTTGTAGGCGGTGCCCGGCGTGCGCGGCCCGGCCCACACGCCGACCACGCCGGTCGAGGCGGTGGCGCCCTTGAACAGGTCGTTCTCGAACCAGTCGTCGAGCAGGTCGCCCACGGACATCGTCATCACGCGGTAGAAGTCGTGGACGTCGCGCTTGCTCAGCCCGGCCGCGCGGCCTGCCTCGCGCAGCAGCCCGAGCAGGTCGCCGGGCCGCTTGGAGCCGAGCGCCGGCGGCGGGCGCAACATCAGCGGGCGCAGGAAGCCGGCCATGCGCTCGAGCAGGGCCTCGAAGGCGGGGTAGGCCGCGGCGTCCTTCTTGGAGAAGCGTGCGAGCGAGTCGACCGTCATCTGCTGGTCGTTGTGGAAGAACATCACGCGCCCGTCGCCGTCGATCGCGGCGTAGGCCGGGTCGAGCGGATGGACCTCGTAGCCGAAGTCCTTCAGGCGCAGGTCCTCCACCACCTTCGGCTGCAGCAGCGAGACGACATAGGAGGCGCGCGAGATGCGATGGCCCGGCCACACCTCCTCGGTCACGCAGGCGCCGCCGAGGATGTCACGGCGCTCGACCACGCAGACGCGCAGCCCGGCCCGTGCGAGGTATGCGGCGGCGGTGAGCCCGTTGTGGCCCCCGCCGACGACGATCGCGTCGTAGTCGGTCATGGCCGCAGCCTAGCCTATTCCTGACCTTGTAGTCAACTGCACGAAGTAGTTGATACGCTTGCCGGCATGGCCCCTCTCTTCACCGCCGACGAGCTCTCCGAGACCCGCAAGCCACTCCTGCAGGCAACCCAGCTGCCGCCCCGCTCCTACGTCGACGAGACCGTCGCCGACTGGGAGGCCGAGCACCTCTTCCTCGGCGGCTGGGTCTGCGTCGGCCACGCGCAGCCGCTCGCCGAGCGCGGGCGCTTCCTGACCCGCCAGATCAAGGACGAAAGCCTGCTCTTCGTCGGTGACGACGAGGGCACGGCACACGGCTTCTTCAACGTCTGCCGCCACCGCGGCGCGCGGCTGGTCAGCGAGCCCGAGGGCACGATGCGGCGCCTGCAGTGCCCGTACCACGCCTGGTGCTACGGCTTCGACGGCAGCCTGAAGAGCGCGCCGCACACGGAGGAGATCGAGGACTTCGACCCCGCGACCTCCGGTCTGCACCGCCTGCGCACGGGCGAGGTCGAGGGCCTCCTGTTCGTCGACGTCTCCGGCACCGCCGGCCCACTCGCCGAGCACCTCGGCGAGCTGACGCCGCACCTGGAGCGCTACCGGCTCGGGGGCCTGCAGCGCGCCGCCGCGATCACCTACGACGTCGAGGCCAACTGGAAGGCGATCGTCGAGAACTACTCCGAGTGCCTGCACTGCCCGGGCGTCCATCCCGAGCTCAACCGCCTCTCGCACTACATGAGCGGCGAGGAGTACGAGGGCGCGGGCGCCTGGTGCGGCGGCTCGATGACGCTGACCGAGGGCGCCGAGACGATGGCCGCCAACGGCGGCCACGGCAGCCGCCCGGCGATCGCCGGGCTGACCGAGGCCGAGCAGCGCGACGTCCTCTACTTCGCCCTGTTCCCCAACCTGCTCGTCTCGCTGCACCCCGACTACGTGATGGTCCATACGCTGTGGCCGCGCGGCGCCGGCCGCACCGAGGTCGTCTGCGAGTGGTTCTTCGAGCCCGAGACGATGGCCGAGCCGGGCTTCGACGCGGGCGACGCGGTCGGGTTCTGGGACACGGTCAACCGCCAGGACTGGGAGGTCTGCGAGCTCGTCCAGCGCGGCATCGGCTCGCGCGGGCACGTGCCCGGGCGCTACACCGAGACCGAGCAGACCGTCCACGCCTTCGACCAGCTCGTCGCCGAGGCCTACCTGACGCCGTGAGCGCGCAGCGCACGCGCGAGCGGATCCTCGACGCCGCCGTCGAGCGGATCGCGAGCGACGGGATCGACGCCGTGCGGATCGCGCGGATCGCGATGGACGCGCGGGTGTCGACGGCGCTCGTCCACTACCACTTCGCCACCCGCGAGGCCCTCCTCGCCGAGGCCCTCGAGCACTCGTTCGTGACCGCGGGCGAGGTGAGCGACCGGGAGGGGGATCCAGCCACCCGGCTGCGCTGGATGGTCGAGTCGTGCCTGCCGCTCCCCGGCGAGCAGGAGCGCGACTGGGTGCTGTGGGTCGAGCTGTGGCTGCGCGCCGTCCGCCACCCCGAGCTGCGCCCGACCGCCGCCAGGCTCTACGCGCGCATGCACGACTGGTTCAGGGAGGCGATCGAGGAGGGCGACTTCGGCCCCGTCGACGCCGGCGCGATCGCCGACCGCACGCTCGCGCTGATCGACGGCTTCGGCGTGCGCGCGCTGCTCGGCGACCCCGCGATGCCGCTCGAGCGGGCGCGCGAGGAGGTCTGGCACGCACTCGCGGGTGACTTGGGGTTGCGTGCGGGCACTTCCAGCAGCTAGGTTCTCTGAATCGCCGTTCGGATAACCCTCTGATGAGCCGCCCGACGACCGGGCACGTCCGCCGTCCGGCGATCCTCAGGGCCGCCGCGGAGGTCATCGCCGAGCGCGGCGTGATCGGCACGCGGATCGCCGATGTCGCCGAGCGCGCGGAGACGAGCGCCCCGGGCGTCCTCTACTGGTTCGCGACCAAGGACGAGCTGCTCACAGAAGCGCTCGCGTCCGCGGACGAGCGCTTCTACGAGGAGCTCAGCGACGAGCTCGCGCAGCTCGAGGGCGCGCGGGCGCGGCTGGCGCGGATCGTCGACCTGTGGCCCGCGGAGGGCGACGGCGAGGTCGTACTGTGGATGGAGCTGTGGGTGCGCGCGCTGCGCGACCCGGAGGTCGGCGCCGCGCGCGAGCGCCTCGACCGCCGCTGGCGCGACGCGATCGCCGCGATCGTGCGCGACGGCCAGGCGGCCGGCGAGTTCCTGCCCGCCGACCCCGACGACTTCGCGCTGACGCTCGGCGCGCTGATGGACGGCTTTGCGATCCAACTCGCGCTCCACGATCCGGCAGTGACGCCGGAGCGGGTGCGCGAGCACTGCATGGCGCTGGTGCAAGAACGCCTGGGACTGGAGGGAGTACCTGATGCGATCTGACTACTTCGATGAGCCGCTACGTCGGCGGGAATTGCTGCAGGGCGGCGCGGGGCTCGCGCTCGCGCTCGGCCTGGCCGGGTGCGGCGTGGGCGACGAGCCCGCGGGGAGCACCAAGAAGGTCGCGAAGGCAAAGGTGATCAAGGCCCAGCCGGACGGCGACCTCGTCTACTTCAACTGGGCGGAGTACCTCGACCCGAAGCTGATCAAGGAGTTCGAGAAGCGCTACGGCGTGAAGGTCCGGGAATCCAACTTCGACTCCATGAACGGCATGATGGCCAAGCTGCGCTCGGGCAACCGCTACGACCTGATCTTCCCGACGGCGGACTGGGCGCAGCGGCTGCGCGCGGGCAACCAGCTGCTGCGCTTCGACAAGGAGCAGCTCAAGAACACGGGCACGGTCTATGACTACTTCGCCAAGCCCTGGTACGACCCGACCGCCGACCACACGGTGCCCTACGCGCTGTATGCCTCGGGGATCCTCTACCGCACCGACAAGGTCGAGATGACCGGCTCGTGGAACGACCTCGCGCTCGACTCGGCGCGCGGCAAGACCTACCTGCTCGACGACTACCAGGAGGTGCTCGGGGCGGGCAACTTCGTCGTCGGCGCCGACCTCAACTCCAAGGACCCGGCCGACATCGAGAAGTCCAAGCAGTGGGCGCTGGATCTCAAGCCGAAGCTGCGCGGCTTCTCGACCGACGACATCCAGAACCTGGTCGGCGGGAACGCGTGGATCCACCACGGCTGGAACGGCGACGTCGTCAACGTACGCAACCAGGTCAAGAAGCCGGAGAACTATTCGTTCCAGAAGTGCAGCGAGGGGCTCCCGCTGGGCACCGACTGCCTCGCGATCCCGGCCAACGCGGAGCACCCGGGGACGGCGCTCGCGTTCATCGACTTCATCCTCGAGCCGGAGAACGCTTCGCGCAACATCGAGTACATGGGCTACCCGATGCCGTACACGGGGCCGGACGAGACGTTCGCCGAGCTCGTGAAGACGGACCCGTCCATCAACGTGAAGATCGAGGACCTCGAGAACGGCGACCAGTTCCGCGACCTCGGCGCCGACGGACGCCGGCTGTGGGACGACGCCTGGACGGAGATCAAGGCGGCGTGAACGCGGGCGACCGCTTCGCGGGGCGGTTCCTGATCCCGGGCGGCCTGTGGCTGCTCGCGTTCTTCGCGGTGCCGTTCGTGATCGTCGTCGCGCTCTCGTTCGGCACCCCGGGCGAGCTCGGCGGTGCGCTCTACGGCTGGTACCCGGAGAACTACTCGCGCGCGTTCGACCCGGTGTTCCTGCCGGTGCTGCTGCGCTCGGTCGGCTACGCGGTCGCGACGGTCGCGCTGTGCCTGGCGCTCGGCTACCCCGTCGCGTACTACATCGCGCGCTTCGGCGGGCGCCACAAGCACGTCCTGATCGCGCTCGTGGTGATGCCGTTCTTCGTCAACTACCTCGTGCGCACCTACGCGATGGTGGCGCTGCTCTCCGACGAGGGAGTCGTCAACGGCGTGCTGGGGCTCGACGACCCGGTCCGCTTCCTCAACAACCCGTTCGCGGTGATCGGTGGCCTTGTCTACGGCTACCTCGCGTTCATGATCCTGCCCGTCTACGCCGCGCTCGACCGCATGGACCCGGCGCTGATCGAGGCCGGCAAGGACCTCTACGGCTCGGATTGGAGCACGTTCTGGCACGTGACCTGGCCGACGACGTTCCAGGGCGTGCTGGCCGGCACCGTGCTCGTCTTCCTGCCCGCAGTCGGCGACTTCGTGGCCGCGCAGCTGCTCGGGGGGCCGGGCACCTACATGATCGGCAACCTCATCCAGCAGCAGTTCTTCGGTGCGGAGAACTGGCCGTTCGGCGCCGCGCTGACCGTGCTGATGATGGCCTTCCTGTTCGTGTGGATGGTGCTCTACCTGCGGTCGGCCGCGCGGGCGTCGCAGGAGGCCACGGCATGAGGTGGCTGCGGGTCTACGTCGGCGTGTTCTTCGTGTTCCTGTTCGCGCCGATCCTGCTCGTGGTCGTCTTCTCGTTCAACTCGCAGCGCTCGCTGCAGAACTTCGAGGGGGTCAGCCTGCAGTGGTACCGGGCCTTCCTCGAGAACGAGTCGCTGCGCGGCTCGCTGATCGCGAGCCTGGAGATCGCCTTCGTGACGATGGTCGTCGGGACGGTGCTCGGGACGCTGCTCGCCTTCGGCCTCGTGCGGGCGCGCTCGCGCTGGTCGGGCAGCGCGAACGTGCTGATGCTCGTCCCGCTCGTGACGCCGGAGATCGTGGCCGGCGTGTCCGCGTTCCTGCTGTTCACGCAAGTCGGGATGCGACTGTCGCTCGTGACGATCACGCTCGCGCACATCACGTTCTCGATCTCCTACGTGACGGTCGTGGTGCGTGCGCGCCTCGCGGCGCTCAACCCGGAGGTCGAGCAGGCCGCGATGGACCTCGGGGCGACGCGGCTGGACACCCTGCGGCTCGTCGTGCTGCCGGCGCTGTGGCCCGCGGTGGTCGCCGCCGGGCTGCTCGTGTTCGCGCTTTCGTTCGACGACTTCGTGCTGTCGTACTTCACGACGGGCGAGTCGCCGCAGCCGCTGCCGGTACGAATCTGGTCGGCGATCCGCTTCGGCGTGACGCCGACGATCAACGCGATCGGGACGCTGATGCTCGCGATCTCCGCGCTGGCGATCGTCCTCGCGATCGCCCTGCCGCGCCTGCTCGGGCGGCGCGAGAGCGGGATCGGCGTCCTGCTCGGACGGGAGGGTGCATGAGCGAGGCAGTGCGCTTCGAGGGCGTGACCAAGCGCTTCGGCTCGGCGGCGGCGGTGAAGGACCTCAACCTCACGGTGCAGAGCGGTGAGTTCTTCTCGCTGCTCGGGCCCTCGGGGTGCGGGAAGACGACGACGCTGCGGATGGTGGCGGGCTTCGAGCAGCCGACCGAGGGGCAGGTCTACCTCGACGGCGACCCCGTCGCAACCGTGCCCCCGTACAAGCGCAACGTCAACACGGTGTTCCAGAGCTACGCGCTGTTCGAGCACCTCGACATCGTGGGCAACGTCGCCTTCGGGCTCAAGCGCCGCAAGGTCGCGGCGGAGGAGATCAAGACGCGCGTGGCGGAGGCGCTGGAGCTCGTGCGGCTGACCGGGCGCGAGACCGCGAAGCCGGGCGAGCTGTCCGGCGGGCAGCGCCAGCGCGTCGCGCTCGCCCGCGCTTTGGTGAACCGGCCGGCCGTGCTGCTGCTCGACGAGCCGCTCGGTGCGCTCGACCTCAAGCTGCGCAAGGAGATGCAGGTCGAGCTCAAGGCGATCCAGCGCGAGGTCGGCATCACGTTCCTCTACGTCACCCACGACCAGGAGGAGGCGCTCGCGATGTCCGATCGGATCGCGGTCATGAACGGCGGCGTCGTCGAGCAGTGCGGCTCGCCCGAAGAGGTCTACGAGCACCCGGTGCGCACGTTCGTCGCCGGCTTCATCGGGATCTCGAACCTGATGGAGGGCACGATCGAGGGCGACGGCGTGCGGCTCGTGGGCGGCGCGCGCTGCACCGCGGACGTGCCGGCCGACTGCGGCGACGGCACTGAGGTGCACCTTTCGGTGCGGCCCGAGAAGATCTGGCTCGACGAGCACGAGGCCGGCATGGTGCTGCTGGAGGGCACGGTCGCCGCGCGCGTCTACGTCGGCACCACGACGCAGGTGATCATCGAGCTGTCGCCCGGAGCCCAGATCGTCGCGCTGGAGCAGAACACGCACCGCTCGCACGCCGAGAACCGCTGGGAGATCGGCGAGCGCGTGACGCTGGGCTGGCGGCCGGAGCACTCGCTCGTGCTGCGGTAGAACGCTTGCCGATGTATCGCGTCGCGTAGTAGTGTGGAGGCATGACCGAACAGCTCGACGCACTGGGCCGCTACTCCGGACCCGCGACGCTGATCCTCTCGAGCCTTGCCGGCGGTGCGAAGCACGGGTACGCGCTGATGCAGGACATCGAGGCGTTCGCGGGCGTGACGCTGCGGCCCGGGACGCTCTACGGCGCGCTCTCGCGGCTGGAGGGCATGCGGCTGATCGAGTCGCTCGCAGGCGACGGCCGTCGCCGCCCCTACCGTCTCACCGACCCCGGCGCCGCGGCGCTGGACGTGCAGCTCTCCGCACAGCGCCGGGTCTGCGACGTGGGGCTCCAACGACTTGCGACCGAGTGGGAGATCTCATGAAGCGTTCATCTGTCATCTGGGAGGTCGCGGCCTGGACGGTGTTCTTCCCGGCCGCCTTCGTGCTCGCGCTGCGGCGCACGCTCGGGCACGGGACCGTCGGCCCCGAGGAGCGGGTGGCGGCGCTGCTGCGCTGGTACCCCGAGGCGTGGCGCGCGCGCCACGGCGCAGGGCTCAGCGAGGTCCTGCGCGACACGATCGCCGAGCGCTGGCTCGTGATCGCCGCGATGATCGCCGGCGGCCTGGTGCTGATCGACCGCTCGCTGTGGGTCGTGCGCCGCTCCGTCCGCGCTACGGCTTGAGCCGCCGGCCGGTCGCGAACAGCCACGCGCTCCAGCCGACCGAGAGCGCGGCGATCACCGCGGTGATGCCGAGCGACACCCCGATCGGGGTGTCGCTCGTGCCGAGGAAGCCGTAGCGCACCGCGTCGATCAGGTAGTGAATCGGGTTGGCGCGAGAGATCTCCTCCCACGGCGAGGGCAGGCTGGCGACGGAGTAGAAGACGCCGCCGAGGAACGACAGCGGCAGGATCACCAGGTTCGTCACGAACGCCGTGTGGTCCCACGACTCGGCGTAGACGCCGACCACGACGCCGAACGAGCAGAACAGCACGAGCAGCAGGAAGACCGCCGCGGCGAGCGCGAGCGGCGCGCGGACCGGTACGCCGGTGAGCGCGAGCGCGACGGCGAGCAGCCCGGCGCCGATCAGCAGCGCCCGCACGGCGCCGCCGACGTTGAGGGCGAGGTTGACCTGCCAGCCGCGCATCGGCGCGGCGAGCACGTCGTTGAGGTAGCGGTCGAAGCGCGCCTGGAACACCGTCGCCGAGTTGTTGGCGTAGGCGGCCTGAGCCATCGTCATCGCGATCAGCCCGGGCACGATGTAGACGTCGTAGGAGACGCCGTCGATCTCGCGGATGCGGTCGCCGAGCGAGAGCCCGAACACGAGGATGAACAGCGAGCTCGAGAGGATCGGCGCGAGGACGGTCTGCGTCCACAGCTTCAGCACGCGGTTGACCTCGCGGCCGGAGAGGGCGATCAGTCCGCGATGCGTCACGGCTCGAGGGTAGAAGCCCCCGCGCTGGCGATCACGACGAGGCCGATGGCGAGCCAGTCACGCCCCGCGAGGCCCTGGTCGAGCACGACGAGGCCCGCGAGCGCGGCGACCGCCGGCTCGAGCGACATCAGCACGCCGAACACGCGCGCGGGCAGCCGCCGCAGCGCCTCGAGCTCGAGCGAGTAGGGCAGCACGGAGGAGGCGAGCGCGAGCCGGCGACCGCGACGCCCAGCGGGCCGATGAACTCGAACGTTACGGCGACGCCGAGCGGGATCCGGTCCATCGCCTCGTAGATGCAGAGGTTCATCGCGCCCAGCGCGAGCCCGAACGCGATCGCGACGCGCACGTCGCCGCGCGGGCGCCCGCGCAGCCGCGGGCGCCAGATCGCGACGAGGATCAGCGCGGCGAAGCCGAGTCGCCCGAACGCGGCGCCGGCCGGGCCGAGCTCGTCGAACAGCTCGACGGCGAACGCCGCGCCGACCTGCAGCGACGTCACCGCCAGGAAGACGAGCCCGACCGCGGGCGCGGCGGCGCGCGGCGGCGCCCCGCAGCCGCGGCTCACAGCCGCTTGCGGTACCGCAGCTCGCGCATCGCGGTGCCGTTCCAGACGCGCTCGCGGAGCTCCTTGGTCTTGCGCCAGCCCGACGCCTGGTAGATCCGGCGTGCGTTGGCGTTGCGCTCCTCGGTCCAAAGCGACACCTCGGCGCAGGGTGTGGCGCGGAGCGCGTCCTCGGCGGCCAGCAGCAGCGCGCGCGCGGCGCCGCGGCCCCAGGCGCGCGGGTGCGTGAAGACGAGGTCGATCTCGCAGTCCTTCACGAGCGCGAAGCCCACGACGCCGTCGTCGTCCTCGGCGACCAGCTCGCCGCCGTGGATCGCCGGCGGCTCCATCTCCGCGGGCAGCTCGTTTTCCGCGAGCCCCCAAGCCTCGCGGGCACCGGAGAGGAACATCTCCGCGATCGCGGCTGCGTCCTCGGCGGTGGCGGGCCGGACGATCATCGTCGCGGCGTCAGGCGTACCGCGAGGGTCGGGCGAGGCCGCGCGCGGCCCCCTCTTCGAGCAGCCGCTCCTCCGTGACCGCCCCGCCGGTGGCGGTCGGGACGCCCATCGCGAGCCGCGAGTAGAGCTGCGCCCAGCCGAGGCGCTCCCCCGGCCCCGCGCCGCGCAGGTCGGCCCACGCGTAGGCGGCGCACAGCAGGTCGCGGTCGCCGGTGGTGTCGACGACGGCGCCGGTCTCGAAGTCGGGCACGTCGACCCGATGGCCGCCGGTCATCGCGATCGCGCGCTCGGCGCCGAGCGTGATCACGACCGTCTCGACCCAGTCGCTGAGCCGCTCGGCGGCGGCCTCGGCGGTGTCCGCGCCGGTGAGGACGAGGGCGTCGGTGGCGTTCAGGAACAGCGCCCGCGCGCCGACCGGGCGGGCCGGGAGCTTGCGCGAGAAGGCGCGCGCGTCGTCGTCGCCGCAGGTCAGATACGAGCGGGCGCCGTTCGGCAGCAGGTCGAGCTGGTCGAGGTTGGCGGCGATCGCGACGGGGGTCAGGGCCGCGACATCGGCGGCCCGCGCCCGGATCCCCGGGTCGACCGTGACCATCGTGCGCTCCTCGCCCACCGGCATGACGACCGTCTCGGGCGTCCGCTTGGTCCGGAAGCCCGCGACGGCCACGCCCTCGCGGTCGAGCTCACGGCGGACGTACTCGCCGGCGAGGTCGCCGCCCAGCGGCGCGACGAGCGCCGTCTGGAGGCCGAGCCGAGCCGCGGCCACCGCCGTGATCGCGCCGCCGCCGGGCGAGCGCATGAGATCGCCGGCGAAGCGCTCCTCCCCGGGAGCGGGCAGCGATTCGAGCCCGACGAAGGTGAGGTCGAGGAAGGCCGGGGTGGCCACCGCGAGTTCGATGCTCAGCACGGACGCGAGCGTACCCGGCGGCGGGCGTGGCCGCTGTCGGGGTCGAAGAAGCGCAGGCCCTCGCGCACGAGGCCGTAGGTGACGCTGTCGCCGGGCTGGACCGCCGAGCGCCCCTCCACGCACAGCACGAGCCGCGTCTCGTCGTCGTGGCGGACGCCGATGAACGTCTCGCGCCCGAGCGCCTCGACGTATTGCGCCTGCCCGTCGAGCGGGCCGAGCAGACTGTCTCCCTCTGCCCACGTGCGGGCGTGCTCCGGCCGCACGCCCACGATCGTCTCCCCCGGGACGCCGAGGTCGAGCCCGAGCGCCGCGGCGGGTACGAAGCTCATGCCCGGCGAGCCGACGAAGCCGGCGACGAACACGTTCGCCGGCTCGTCGTAGAGCTCGGCCGGCGTGCCGACCTGCTCGAGCCGCCCGTGGTTCATGACCGCGATCCGGTCGCCCATGGTCATCGCCTCGACCTGGTCGTGGGTGACGTAGACCGTCGTGGTGCCGATCTCCTTCTGCAGCCGCTTGATCTCCCCGCGCGTCTGCACGCGCAGCTTCGCGTCGAGGTTCGAGAGCGGCTCGTCCATCAGGAACACCTGCGGGTCGCGCACGAGCGCGCGCCCGAGCGCGACGCGCTGTTGCTGGCCGCCCGAGAGCTGGCCCGGCTTGCGCTCGAGCAGCTCGTCGAGCTCGAGCGCGGCGGCGGCCCTGCGGACCTGCTCGTCGATCCGCTCCTTCGGCGTCTTGCGCCGCCGCAGCGCGAAGGCGAGGTTGTCGTAGACCGTCATCTGCGGGTACAGCGCGTAGTCCTGGAACACCATCGCGATGTCACGCGCGCGCGGGGCGACGCGGTTGACCACGCGCTCGCCGATCCGGATCTCGCCCTCGCTGACCGACTCGAGCCCCGCCAGCATCCGCAGCGCCGTCGTCTTGCCCGAGCCCGAGGGCCCCACCAGCACGAGGAACTCGCCGTCGGCGGCCGCCAGCGTGAGCTCGCGCACCGCCTCGACGGCGTCGAAGCGCTTGGACACGGACTCGAACGAAACGGATGCCATCAGCCCTTCACGGCTCCGCTGAGCATGCCGCGGATGAAGTGGCGCTGGAGGAAGACGTAGAGGACGACGACCGGCGTGGCCACGATCACCGAGCCGGCGGCGAGCAGCGCGAAGTCGGTGGTGTTGCGCCCCGAGAAGAACGCGAGCCCGAGCGGCGCGGTGCGCAGCGACTCGTCGGAGACCATCACGAGCGCGAGGAGGAACTCGTTCCAGGTCCACATGAACACCAGCACCATCATCGTCAGCACCGCCGGGCGCCCGACCGGCAGTACGACGCGCCACAGCGTGCTCCAGCTCGAGGAACCGTCGAGTCGCGCGGCCTCGACGAGCGAGCGCGGCACCGAGCGGAAGAACGCGCGCATCCAGAACGTCCCGAACGCGACCGAGACCCCGACCTGCGGGAAGATCAGCGCCGCGTAGGTGTCGGTCAGGCCGAGGTCGCGCAGGTCGTAGTAGAGCGGCACGACGGTCGACTCGAGCGGCACCATCAGCCCGAGCAGGAACAGGTAGAAGAGCGCCTGGTCGCCGCGGAAGCGCATCATCCCGAACGCGTAGCCGGCCAGGATCGAGAGCAGCGTGGAGAGCACGACGACGCTGACCCCGACGATCACGCTCGAGCGCAGGTACTGGCTGAAGTTGCCCTCGTCCCACGCCGTCGCGAAGTTCTCGAGGTGCACGCCGTTGAACGCCCCGAAGGAGGCGACCTCGCCCGGCGCCTGCAGCGCGGTCAGCAGGATGCCCGCGATCGGCACGAGCGCGATCAGCGAGAAGACGCCCAGCAGCAGGTAGGTGAGCGCCTGCTCGCGGCGGTCGATCATCGCGCCGCCTCGCGCTCGGCGATCCGGTTGATCAGCAGCGTGAGCACGAAGATGAGCGCGGCGATGCAGACGCCGATCGCCGACGCCGCGCCGACGTCCCCACCGCGGAAGGCGCGGTTGTAGACCTCGAAGGCCGGGACCGAGGTCGAGTCCCCCGGCCCGCCACCGGTCGTGATGTAGACGAGGTCGAAGGAGCGCAGCGCCTGGATCGTGGTGAGCGTGAGCGCGACGGCGATCTCGTTGCGCAGCCCCGGCAGCGTGACCGCGAAGAACTCCCGCACCGGCCCGGCGCCGTCCATCCGCGCGGCGTCGTAGAGGGACGGCGAGATCTTCTGGACCCCGGCGGTGAACAGCACCATCGCGAGCCCGTACATCACCCACGTGCCGATCAGCCCCACCGACGGCAGCGCGAGCGAGAACGAGCCGAGCCAGTTCTGCGCCAGCCCGCCGAGCCCGATCGCGCGCAGTCCCTCGTTGATCAGCCCGCCGTCGGGCGCGTAGATCATCCGCCACATCACCGCGACGACGACGAGCGCGATCACCTGCGGGAGGAACAGGACGGTCCGGAACAGCGCCAGCCCGCGCACGCGCGTGCGCGCCATCGCCGCCGCCAGCAGCAGCCCGATCGCGATCGGCAGCACGGCGTAGAACCCGACGAGGACGAACGCGTGCAGGAAGGCCGCGCGCAGCCGCGGGTCCGAGACGATCGCCTGGTAGTTGTCGAGCCCGGTCCAGGCGCCCGGCGTCACCCCGTCCCAGCTGAACAGCGACAGCCACGCGCTGTGCGCGAGCGGCGCCAGCACGAACGCCCCGAAGATCACCAGCCCGGGCAGGAGGTACAGATAGGCGATCCGCCGCGGCTCGCCCGGCGGGGCGAGCGCGGTCACTGCTTGTCGGCGAACTTCGTGTAGTCCTCCTGCACGGCCTGTGTGAACGCGTCCGGCTTGACCTTGCCGGCCATCAGCCGCTGCACGGCGCCGGAGAAGTCGTCGTAGAACGTCGGCGTCGCGTAGTCCATGTAGGGCGTGAAGCCGTCGGCGTCGTTGAGCGTCTTCCAGGCGGCGAAGACGTCCTTGCTGACCGCCGACGCAGGCTGCGTCCCCGCCGCCATCGCCGGCAGGTTGTCGGTCTGGACCAGCACGTCGGCCGCCTTGGCGTTGGTGATCCAGTCGATGTAGGCGGCCGCCACGTCCGCGTGCTTGGACTTCGCCGTGATCCCCCAGGGCAGGCTCTCGCCGCCGAGCGAGACCGGCGGCGCGCCCGACTCCTGGCCCGGCATCAGGAAGAAGCCGGCCTTGTCGCCGAGCGTGCTCGCGACGTCGGAGGTGATCCAGGTGCCGGCGATCGTGAACGGGCCCTTGCCCTTGGTGAACTGCTGCCAGGCGGGGTCGTAGCCGGTGCCGTTGAAGTTCGGCGTGAAGTAGCCCTTCTCGGCCCACTCCTGGAGTTTCGTGGCCGCCTCGCGGTTCTCGGCCGTGTCGAAGCTCGCGTCCGGCTTGGCGAACACGAAGTCGGTGGTCGAGGCCTTGCCCGCGAACTGGTTCTGCACGGTCTGGAACTCGTGGATGCCGCCGAACTTGTCGAGGTTGCCGAACGAGATCGGGACCTCGCCTTCGCGCTTCGCCTTGGCCAGCATCGCCTCGAACTCGCCGAACGTCTTGGGGACCGAGCCGACCTTGTCCTTGTTGTAGAAGACGCCCACGATCTCGCCCATCTGGGAGACGCCGTAGAGGTCGCCGGAGCCGAACTGCCTGCCGTCGGAGGAGAAGCGGTTGAGGTCGAGCAGCGTCTTGGACCAGCGGTCCTTCCAGCCGTAGGCGTCTGCGTAGGCGTCCATCGGCTTGAGCAGCCCGCCCTTGACGAGCGCGCCCATGACCTGGCGGCCCTGGTTGGCCTGCACGATGTCGGGCGCCTTGGGGCCGGAGACCGCGAGCTTGAGCGTCGTGTTGAGGTCGGTGAACGACTTCGCGACGCGCTTGATCTTGACGTTGGGATAGGTGCTCTGGAACGACTGGTTGAGCTGCTTGATCTGCTTTGCCTGCCCGCCCCGGACCTCCTGGTCCCAGATCGTGAGCGTCAGGTCGCCGGCCTTGGCCACGTCGACCTTGGCCGAGTTCTTCTTGCTCTCTTCGGCCTGCTTGGCGTTATCGCTGCTCTCGCCGCCCGGCGTGCCGCAACCCGCGGCCAGCAGCGCGACGGCCATGAACGCGGCCGGCGCCCCACGACGGATCGTCCTCATGACTGATTCTCCTTTTCCGCGAGGGCGCCCAGCGGCGGCAACCCCCGGCTCGATGCTTCTGCCATAAGTCTCTCGCGCGTCACGGCGCCGGCGGCGCCGGTGGGCACCGTCACCGACAGCGACCCGTAGAGGACGGCCCAGCGCAGCGCGGTCTCGACGTCGGCGCCGGCGAGGTCGGCCCACACGAAGGCGGCGCACAGCAGGTCGCCCGCCCCGGTCGTGTCGACCGCCTTCATCTCGTAGCCGGGCGCGCGGACGAGCGCTCCGTCGGCGGAGGCCACGGCGCCGTCGGGCCCGAGCGTGACGATCACGACCTCGACGTCGGCCCCGAGCCGCCGGGCGGCCGCCTCCGGCGAGTCCAGGCCGGTGATCAGCAGCGCCTCGCGGCGGTTGAGGAAGAGCACGCGGGCGTTCCCGAGGTCGGGTGGCGGCTGACCGGCGAAGGCGCGGGCGTCGTCGTCGCCGCAGGTGCCGTAGCCGCGCGCGCCATCGGGGACGAGGTCGAGATGGTCGAGCCCGGCCACGACGGCCCGCGGCTCGAAGTCGGACACGACCGTGGCGCTCGTGACGACGCCCGGCTCGTAGGTGACCATGGCGCGCTCGCCGCCCCACGGCATCACGACCGTCGTCGGCGTCCGCACGCCGGCCTCGATCGCGAGCTCGATCCCCTCGCGCTCGAGCGCGTCGCGGATGAACTGGCCGTCGAGGTCCTCGCCGAGCGGGGCGGCGAGCGCGACGCCGAGCCCGAGGCGCGACGCGCCGATCGCGTGGATCGCTCCGCCGCCCGGCGAGCGCAGCAGGTCGCCGGCGAAGCGCTCCTCGCCGGGCGAGGGCACCGACTCGAGGCCGATGAAGGTGAGGTCCATGAACGCGGTCGCCGTGACCAGGACGTCGACGCTCATCCGGAGAAGCGCTCCTGCAGCTCGGGCAGCTGCGCTCGATAGCCGTCGAAGATGTCGCGTGCGACCGTGACGCTCGGGACCAGGGGGTGCATGGCGAGCGCCCGCACCGCCAGCTCGGCGGAGCCGGTCAGGGCCGCCTCGATCGTCGTGCGCTCGACGTCCTTGATGGCCGAGACGAGCGCCTGCGCGTGCGGTGGCGTCGGGCCGATCGCGACCGGCACCGGGCCGCTGCGGCCGACGATCGCGGGCACCTCGACGACGGCGTGCTCGTCGAGGAAGGGCAGCGCGGAGCGGTTGGCGGTGTTGAGGATCATGATCGCGCGGGTGTTGTGGGCGATCGCCTCGACCAGGCGCAGCGCCTCGCCCTCGTAGCCGCCCGGCTCGCCGCCGTCGTCGTGCTCGTGCCCGACACCGGCCGCGCCGCGCGCCTCGGCCATGTAGCTGCGGTCGCGCTCGTCGCGCGTGGCGTGCCAGGCCGCGAGCGCCTGCCGGGGGTCCTGGCCGTCGCGGGCGTAGAAGGCCGCCTGGGACTCGAGCAGGTAGGCGCCGCGCGGCTGGGCCTGCTCCCGGATCGTCGCCACCGTGTCCGCACCGAAGTAGAAGTAGTACAGGTACTCGTTCGGGATCATCCCCAGGCCGCGCAGCCACTCGCCCCCGAACAGGCGCCCTTCCTCGAAACCGGCGAGCGCCGCGTCGTCGTCGAGCAGCTCCGGCAGCCGGTCGCCGCCGGCGTCCGAGACCGCCTGCAGCCAGCCGAGGTGGTTGAGGCCGAAGTAGTCGAACCACAGCTCGCCGGCGCTGCGGCCGAGCGCGCGGGCGACGCGCCGGCACAGCGCCGAGGGCGTGTCGCAGATGCCGATCACGCGGTCGCCGAGCACCTGGCGGACGGCCTCCGTGACCATGCCCGCCGGGTTCGTGAAGTTGATCAGCCACGCCCGCGGCGCGCGCTCGGCGATCGTCTCGGCGAGCGCGAGCATCGCGGGGATGGTGCGCAGCGCGAAGCAGATGCCGCCCGGCCCGGTCGTCTCCTGGCCGAGCACGCCCAGGCCCAGCGGCACCGACTCGTCGACGACGCGCCCCTCGAGACGGCCGACCCGGATCGCGCAGAACACGAAGTCGGCGCCCTCGACGGCATCGCCGAGGTCGGTCGTGACGCGGAACGGCAGCGCGTCCCCGCGCTCCGCGGCGAGCCCGTGGAGCACGCTGCTGATGCGCTCGAGGCGGGCGGCGTCGACGTCGTGCAGGACGATCTCGTCGAACGCCAGCCGGTCGCGCCGCGCCAGCAGCGCGCCGTAGACGAGCGGGACGCGGAACCCGCCGCCGCCGACGATCGCGAGCTTCACGGCGCCGCCATCGCCTTGACGTAGACGTCGGCCAGCGAGTCGGCGTCGTAGGTCGCGCGCAGGCCCTCGGCGGAGTCGCGCGCGATCACGCGGCCGCCGCGGATCAGGCCGATGTCCTCGCACAGCTCCTCGGCCTCCTCGAGGTAGTGCGTGGTCAGCAGAATTGTCGTGCCCTCGGCGTGGAGGCGGCGGATGTAGCGCCAGAGCTCGAGCCGCAGCTCGAAGTCGACGCCCGCCGTAGGCTCGTCGAGGATCACCAGCTGCGGCTCGTGCATGAGCGCGCGGGCGAGCAGGAGGCGGCGGCGCATGCCGCCGGAGAGCTTGGGCGCGCGGACTTTCGCCTTCGCGCGCAGGTCGAAGATGTCGATCATCTCGCCTGCGCGCCGGCGCGCGTCGCCGCGGCTCATGCCGTAGTAGCCGCCGTGGTAGACGAGCGTCTCCTCGACGTCGAGGAAGCGGTCGAGATTGATGTCCTGCTCGGCGAGGCCGACCATCCGGCGCGCCTCGGTCGAGTCGTGGCGGTGGCCGAACACCTGCGCGTCGCCGGCGGTGGTACGGATGAGGTTGCAGACCGCAGAGATCAGCGTCGTCTTGCCGGCGCCGTTGGGCCCGAGCAGGCCGAAGAACTCGCCCGCCGGCACAATCAGGTCGACGGCGTCGAGGGCCAGCAGGGAGTCGTCGTACCGCTTGGTAAGCCCGCGGAGCTCGAGCGCTGGGGTGGCCGCTTGCACGCATTCCACGTTACCCGGGGGAAATTCGTCCCGGATGTTCACTCGGGCTTTAGCTGCGGCTGGGAGGGTCCTCTGCGTGTCCCGCATCGCCATCGTCGATCCCCAGCCGGCCGTCCGCGCGGGGCTCGCGGCGCTCCTGCGCTCGGAGCCCGGGCTCGTGCCCGTCGGCGCGGCCGGCAGCGTCGAGTAGGCGCTCGAGACGGTGGCCCGCACCGCGCCCGACCTCGTCCTCCTCGAGCCGCTGCTCGGCACCGGCGACGGCCTGCAGCTCATCCGCCGCATCACCGGAGCCGCGGATGCGCCGCGCGTCGTCGCCTACACCGACGTCGGCGATCCGGCGCTCGAGGTCGCCCTGCGCGTCGCAGGCGCCGACGGGCTCGTGGACAAGCAGGCGCCCCCGGACGAGCTCTTCGAGGCGCTGCGCACGGTCGCCCGCGGGCGCACCTCGCTCCCGCTCGTCACCCCGGCGCAGCTGCGCGCGGCCGCGGCGCGGGTGGAGAGCGACGACCTCGCGCTGCTCGCGATGCTCGTCGACCGCACGCCGCCCGCCGACGTGGCCGACACCCTGCGGCTCGACCCGCGCCGGATGGCGCGACGGATCGAGCGGCTGCTGGCGCGCCTGCGCCCGCGCGCGGGCACGCCCGCCGCAGCCTGACTTGGGGACCTTCTAATCTCCGGGCCATGCCTCTGGTCCCCATGGTCATCGAGCGCACGGCACGTGGCGAGCGCGAATTCGACATCTACTCGCGCCTGCTCAACGAGCGCATCATCTTCCTCGGCCATCCCGTCGACGACATGGTCGCCAACCTGATCGTCGCGCAGATGCTCCACCTCGAGTCCCAGGACCCGGACAAGGACATCTCGCTCTACATCAACACGCCCGGCGGCTCGATCTACGCAGGGCTCGCGATCTACGACACGATGCAGTTCATCAAGCCCGACGTGTCGACCATGGTCGTCGGCATCGCGATGTCGATGGGCTCGCTGCTGCTGGCCGGCGGCGCCCACGGCAAGCGGATGTCGCTGCCGAACTCGCGCATCCTCATCCACCAGCCCTCCGCGGGCTTCGAGGGGCAGGCGACGGACATCGAGATCCACGCCGCCGAGATCCTCAAGACGCGCAAGAAGATCGACGAGATCTACGCCAAGCACACCGGCCAGAGCGAGGAGCAGGTCCGCCACGACATGGAGCGCGACCGCTTCTTCAAGCCCGACCAGGCCGCCGAGTACGGCCTGATCGACCGCGTGATCCACGAGCACTGATTCTCGTTCGGCGTTCGCGGTTAGCGTCGCGAACGTCAACTGCGGCTGGGTGGGCGTGGGTTTGGAACCGGATTGCGACCACTGTCCTGCCTAGACCTCGCTATGCGGGGTCTAGGCAGGACGGTAGACCGGAAACGCCCGTCCCACCCATTCCCTACCAGCGCAGTTGACGTTGCCGTTCGGGCGCCCTCAGCCGCCGATCGCGATCGTGTGCTCGATCGCTCCCAGCCCTTCCACCTCGAGCCGCACGACGTCGCCCGTGGCGAGGAACCGCGGCGGGTCCATCGACTGGCCGACGCCCTCCGGGGTGCCGGTGAGGATGAGGTCGCCCGGCTCGAGCGTGCAGGTCTCGGCGATCCAGTCGACGCACGCCTGCGGGCCGAAGATCAGGTCGGCGGTGGTCGAGTCCTGGCGCACCTCGCCGTTGACGGTGGAGCCGATGCGCAGCGCCTCGGGGTCCGCGACCTCGTCGGCGGTCGTGATCCACGGGCCCCAGGGGCAGGAGGAGTCAAAGCCCTTGGCGCGTGTCCAGTGCTGCTCGCGGCCCTGGAGGTCGCGCGCGGAGAGGTCGTTGGCGACCGCGTAGCCGGCGATGCGGTTCTCCTCGCCGAGCACGACCACGAGCTCGACCTCGTAGTCGAGGCGCTTGCCGGCGGCGGCCGGGACGTGGACGGTGCCGTTCGGCGAGACGCTCGAGCGCGGGAGCTTCATGAACACCAGCGGCTGCTCGGGCAGGTCCTTGCCCGTCTCGGCGGCGTGGGCCGCGTAGTTGAGGCCGATGCCGAAGATCGCCCGTGGCCGCTGGACCGGGGCGAGCAGGGCCACCTCGTCCAGCGCGTAGTCCTTGCCGTCGGCGGGGGTGAGGTCGCCGGAGGCGAGGCGGTCGGTGATGGAGCCGGTGCCGAAGGCGACGATCCGGTCTCCCCGGACCTCCCCGGCGTGGGGCGCTGGGCCCTCTGGAGTCAGAAACGTGGCGAGTCGCATGTGGGCAGGATCGTACTTTCGTCTGACCTGCACCCGCTGCCGCGTGTTATCGACCACAATGGAGGCATGGACGCCGGCGCCATCACGACCGCCTCTGCCGCGACGACTGCCTCGTATCGGTCGTTCGCGGACGCGACGCGATCCGTTCTCGACCTGCTCGAGCAGCAGCTGCCGGACGTGACGCTGTTCCTCTCGCACCTCGACCGCGGCCACAATGTGCACCGGATCGTCGACACCCGCGGGGGCGAGAGCTTCGGCCTGCAGGCCAACCAGGCGACCCCCCTGCGCGACTCCTTCTGCGGCCAGATGGCCGAGGACGCCGGGCCGCGCCGCTGCGACGACATCTCCGCCAACGCGGTCTACGCGCGCCTGGACCTCCAGCACCAGCTCGCCGCTGTCTCCTACCTCGGCGTGCCGCTCGAGCTGTCCGACCACTCGCGCGTGGGCAGCCTGGCCGCGCTCTCGCGCACGCCCGGCCGCTTCCGCGAGAGCGACGAGCAGCTCTTCGCGGTGCTCGCCCGCGTCCTCTCCTCCGAGCTCGAGCGCGAGAGCTCGACGCGCGACCTGCAGCGGATGTCCGAGACGCTGCGCGAGCACGCCCGCGGGCTCGCCGCGCTCGGTCGTGTGACCCGCGCGCTGGCCGGCAGCCGCGACGCGCGCCCCGCCGTCTGCCGCGCCGCCTGCGAGGTCGCTGCGGCGCCCGTGGCGTTCATGCTCGAGCCCGCCGGGCGCGAGTTCGTCTCGACCGCGATGGTCGGCGTCGACATCGCGCCCGTGACGATCCAGCCGCGGGCCGAAGCCGAGTACGGTGGCCGCGCGTTCACCTCGCGCCAGTCCTACTTCGTGGCCGACGCCCGCGCCCATCCGGCGCTCGCGGCACCGCTCGTGGAGGCGACGGGCGCCCGCTCGGCGCTGTTCGAGCCGGTGCTGCGCGGCGACCAGATCGCCGGGGTGCTGATCCTGATCTGGCGCCACGCGGTCGACGCCGTGCCCGACGCCGTCGCGGAGATGCTCGGCGTGCTCGCGGCCCAGGCGGCGGTGGCGGTCGAGCGCGAGGAGCTGCGCTCGCGCGTCGGTGCGCTCGCGCTGTCGGACCCGCTCACCGGCCTGCCGACACGGCGCACGTGGGACGACGAGGTCCCGCGCGAGATCGCTCGCGCCCGCCGCAGCGAGTCGCCGCTGACCGTCGCGGTCATCGACCTCGACCACCTCAGCGCCTTCAACCTGCTGCGCGGCGAGCAGGAGGGCGACCGCCTGGTCAAGGAGTCCTCCACCAGCTGGCGCGCGCAGCTGCGCGAGGTCGACATGCTCGCCCGCCTCGAGGGCGCCGAGCTCGGGATGATCCTGCCCGACTGCGGGCTGGGCGAGGCCTGCGAGGTGCTCGACCGCGTCCGCGCCGCCACCCCGCGCGACCAGACCGCGTCCGCGGGCGTCGCGCGCTGGGACGGCGAGGAGCCTGCCGACCTGTTGCTCGCCCGCGCCATGGATGCGCTCGCCGCGGCCAAGGCCGCCGGGCGCGACCTGACGATCGCCGCGGACTAGCGTCTAGAGCCGGCGGAGCGTCGCGCGGACCTCAGCGTCGCCCGCCTCCGCCTCGTCGTCGGTCCAGCGCCAGCGCACACCGCCCTCGAGCTCGAAGGTCGGCTGGTCGTGGTCCTGCACCGAGTCGACGTCGAGCCGGAGGAAGGCGACCCGGTCGGTCTCCTCGACCACGGACGCGGTGGCGTGTGCGGTGACGGCGACGCCGCCCGTGAGGACGGTGAGCGCGCAGCGAGGGTCCTCGCGCAGGCGGGCGAGCGACTCGCGGCGCAGGCCGAGGGCGAGGTGGACCGTCGCCGGGCCGGAGCGCACCGCGGTCGAGACCGGGATCGCGTGCGGCGGGCCGGCGGCAGTGGAGAGGACTGTCACGGTTCGGTCGGGCCATTCGGGCAGCATCTGCCCGCGAAGCCTAGGCGGCCGGCAGGTCGGTCGCGACGCGCTCAGCGGCGCCTCGAGGCCTGGCGCTCGAGCAGGCGGTTGCCGCGCTCGAGCTGGTCGACGCTCGCCGCCGCGATCGAGGCGGCCCCCGTCTCGCGGTTGACGCGGCCGTGGATCGCCCGGTGGGCCTCGCCCGTCCGGCGCGAGACCGCGGCGACGAGGGCGCGGCGCTCGTCGCGCAGGCGCTCGCGGCGTTCGTGCGCCGACTCTCCCAGCGCGCGCGACGGGCCCGCCGCCGTGGTAGTGGTGGTGAAGGCGGCCAGGGCGGCGGGCGCGGCGGCCGGGGCCGCGTCGGCGAACAGCTGCAGCGCCTCGCCGGGCTCGGTCGTGCGCAAGACGTCGTCGTCGCGGCGGGCGCTCGACCACAGCGCCCGAAACGCCTCGCTCGCCTCGGCGCGCTCGCGCTGCTCGGCGACCGCCTCGCCCGCCGCCTCCTGCACGAGCGCGTGGTTGCGCTCCTCTTCGACCTGGGCGGCCAACGCCTTGAGGCGCGGGTCGGAGGCGAGGAAGAGGTGGCTCATCTGCACACGATCACCCGCCCCCGCCGGCGTCCGCCGCACGAAGCGGCCCACGACCTGGCGGAAGAACAGCTCCGTACGCGCCGTCGTCGCGTAGACGCCGACGCGCAGCCGCGGCACGTCGACGCCCTCGGAGATCATCAGCACCGAGACGAGCCAGCGGCCCGACCCCGCGGCGAAGCGCGCGATCCGCTCGGACGCGCCCGCGGTCTCCGAGGTCACGATCTCCGGGCGCTCCCCGCTCACCCGCGCGAGCCGCTCGGCGAGCCGGTCCGCGTGCTCCATGTCGATCGCCACGACGAGCCCGCCCGCGTCGGGGTGCGGGCCCGAGCGCAGGTCGGTCAGCCGCGCGTCGGCGTCGCGCAGCACCTGCGCCATCCAGTCACCCTCGGGGTCCAGCGCGGTCCTCAGCCGCCGCGCGGCCTCGGCGGCCGGCAGCCCGACCGAGAAGTCCGCGCGCCGGCGACGGCCGTCGCTCATCCACTCCATGTCGCCGTCGTAGGTGTGGAACGTCACGGGGCGGCAGACGCCGTCGAGCAGCGCGTCGGTGTAGCCGTAGGCGTAGTCGGTCCGGGACACGCCGTCGTCGCCGTAGGTGATCCACGGGATCGGGGTGTTGTCGGAGCGGAACGGCGTGCCCGACAGCAGCAGCCGGAACTGCGCGCCGGCGAACGCGGTCTGAGCGCTGCGGCCCCACGCCGCCTGCTCGCCCATGTGATGCGGCTCGTCGGCGATCAGCAGCGTCGGCACGTCGGCGCAGCGGCGCCGGTGGAGCGCCGGGCCGGCCGCGAGCGTCTGGTAGGTGACGGCCACGCCGTGGCGGTCGCGCGGCTCGGGCCCGGCGGCGTTCGGCCGGTTGGGCTCGAGGTCGATGCCGTAGCGGGCGCCGTCGGCGGCCCACTGGCGCGCGATGTGCGTGGTCGGCGCGACGACGCAGACCCGCGCGACCCGGCGCTCCGACAGCATCCGGTGGGCCACGTTGAGCCCGAACGTCGTCTTGCCCGCGGCCGGGGTGGCCGAGGCCAGGAAGGACCGCTCGGGATGGGAGAGCACGGCCGCGGCGGCCTCCTCCTGCCAGCTGCGCAGAGGGCGGCCGGCGGGCCACAGGGGGAGCGTGGGCACCGGCATGAACGGCGGCGCAAGCTAGCCGCCGCGCCGGTCGGAACGGTGGAGTCAGGCTCAGCCGGCGACGACGCGCAGGTTCGCGCGCATACCGCGCTCGGCGTGCGCCGGGGACAGCGGCGCGCCGTCGTCGGTCGGCGCCGGCCCCGTCCATCGGCGCCGCGCCGCTCGGCCGCGTGAGCGAGAGCACGGCGGCCTCGAGGCCGCGCGCGGCGAGCTCCTGCGCCTGGCCGGGCCGCGGGCCGAAGCCGGCGCGCCACAGCAGGCGCTCGGCCTGTCGCCGGCCGAAGGTGCCGTCGTAGACCGCGATCGGCGACTGGATCACCAGCAGCTTCGGCGGGGGCGGCGGCGGTGGGACGGGCGCGGCCGGGCCGGGCACGGGCGGCGTCGCGGGCCGCGTGGCGGCGGGATGCGTGCCACCGCCGGGCTTGCGCTTCTTCGGCTTGCAGACCGGCCGCTTCTTGCGGCGGCGCTTCTTGCGCGCGGCGGCGGTCGCCTCGACCTGGGCCGAGGCGCCCTTCGCGCGCTTGACCGGACGGCGCTTGGCCGGCGTGCAGCGCTGCTTGCGCTTCTTCTTCTTCCTCTTGCGCTTGGAGGCGCGGGCGATCTCCACGAGTTCAGCGTCGGACGGTCTCAGCGAGAGCCTGACCGCAACCACGTCCCGGTCGGCGAAGATCCGATCGTGCACGCTCCCACCGGCGCCGCCAGGGTCATTCCCGAGCTGCGGCTCGCGCTGCTGCGGCTGCGGGCGCGCGGCCGGCTGCGGGTCGAGGGGCGCGTCACGCTGGAACGCGACGTGGCCGTCCGCGTGGCGCAGGGCGCAGTGGTGGTGCTCGGCGACGGCGTCCAGCTCGGCTCGGGGTGCCGGCTCGAGGCGCTCGAGGGGACGCTGCGGCTCGGGGCGCGCACGGTCGTCGGCCCGCGCGCCTTCGTCGTCAGCCTGGCCGGGATGGAGGTCGGGGAGGACTGCACGATCGGCGGCTTCGCCGGCGTCGGCGTACCGGCGGCGCCGGGCCGCGCGGGCCCGGTGACGATCGGCGAGCGGTCACGGATCGCGGCGCACGCGACCGTCGCGTCCGGGGCCACCCTCCCGCCCGGCACCGTGCTCGCGTCCTACGAGGGGGTCGCGCCGCCCGTCAGGTGAGCCCAGCTGTCCGGGTTCGCCTGGAGGAACTCGGGGAGCGTCTTCGGCTCGCGGCCGGTGAGGCGCACGACGGTGTCGGTGACGACGTCGAGCGTGCCGTCGGCGATCGCGGCGTAGGACGTAACCCAGCCCTCGATCTCCCACTCGGGGGCGCCGCTGGGCGCGCGCGAGGCGCGCGCCTCATCGAGCGTCTCCTCGACGTAGACGACCTCCCGGCCCGACACGCGCGTGAGGATCGCCGCGGCGTCGGCGAGCGTGTACGACTCGCGGCCCGTCACCTCGTAGGTGCGCCCCTCGTGCTGCGGGTCGAGCAGGGCCGCGACGGCGCACTCCGCGACGTCGTCGCGCGTGACCGCGCCGAAGCGCCCATCTCCGGCCGGGCCGCGGATGACCCCCTCGGCGGAGGCGAAGAACGGCACGTAGTCGAGGTACATCGAGTCGCGCAGGAAGGTGTGGCCGAGCCCGGCCGCGCGGATGTGCTCCTCGGTGTGGAAGTGGTCGCGCGCGAACGTGAAGGTCGCGTCGGCGGCGGCGCCGACGAACGAGGTGTAGACGACGCGCTCGACCCCGGCGGCCGCGGCGGCGTCGACGGCCGAGCGGTGGAGCGAGACCCGGTCGGGGTGCTCGCCCGCCGAGACGAGGAGGAGCGTCGCGACACCCGCGAGCGCTCGTCGCATCGCCTCGCCGTCGCCGTAGTCCGGCGCCTCGGCGACCTCGGCGCCGGGCAGCGACGGGGCGCGCGACGCGTCGCGGACGATCAGCCGCTGCTCGAGCTCACGCTCGGCCAGGTGACGGGCGACGCGGCCGCCGATGCCACCGCTGGCGCCCGTGACCCCGATCACGCCGCCACCCTAGCCTATGCTCGGCCCATGCCACTGAGGGGCGAGCCGGACCCGCAGACGCTGCAGCCGGGCGACGCGTTCGGCGAGTACCTCGTGGACGAGCCCCTCGGCCAGGGCGGTATGGGGTTCGTGTTCCGCGCCGTCCGCGAGGACGGCGCGGTCGTCGCGCTGAAGGTCCTCAAGCCCGGGCTGGTGGCCGACGAGCACGCGACCCGCCGCTTCGCCCGCGAGGCGCGCGCCGCGGCCGAGGTCGTCCATCCGCACCTCATCGACGTGATCGACGCGGGCGACGTCGACGGAACCGGCTTCCTCGCCATGCGCCACGTGGCCGGCGGGTCGCTCGACGAGCGCATCCGCACGCATGGCCCGCTGCCGGTCGAGGCCACGACGCAGCTCGCGGCCGAGGTCGCGTCCGCGCTCGACGCGCTGCACGCGGCCGGGTTCGTCCACCGCGACGTCAAGCCGTCCAACATCCTGCTCGACGACGAGCGCGGCGCGCTGCTCACCGACTTCGGCCTCGTCAAGCGCAGCGACTACTCGCTGCTGACCTCCCCCGGGCAGACGCTCGGCACGCTGGACTACATCGCGCCCGAGCTGCTGCGCGGCGCCCAGCCCGGGCCGGCCTGCGACCTCTACGCGCTCGGCTGCGTCGTCTTCGAGTGCCTCGCGGGGATGCCGCCGTTCGGCGGCCGGGACGTGTTCGAGGTGGGGATGGCGCACCTCGGCGACCGGCCCCCAGACCCGTGCGCGGAGCGCGACGATGCGCCGCCCGAGCTGTCGCAGCGCGTCCTGGCGGCGCTGGCCAAGCGGCCGGAGGAACGCCCGCCCTCCGCGACTGCGTACGCGGACCTCCTGATCGAGGCGCTGCAGCGGCGTTAGAGTCGCCTCGTGCTGCCCAGGGGCGCGCAGGTGGCGGGATACGAGGTCGAGGGCGTGCTCGGCCGCGGCGGCATGGGCATCGTCTACGAGGCGCGCGCGGCGTCCACCGGGCGGGTGGTGGCGCTCAAGCTCTTCGCGCTCGCGAGCGGTATGGATCCCGCGTTCCGCCAGCGCTTCCAGCGCGAGGGCCGCGTCCAGGCCGCGATCGAGCACCCCAGCATCGCCACCGTCTACGAGGCGGGCGAGTGGGAGGACGCGCTGTTCATCGCGATGCGGCTGGTGCGAGGCTCGAACCTCAAGGCGCTGACCATCGCCGGGGGGCTCGAGCCAGAGCGCGTGCTCCGCATCCTGGTGCCGGTCGCCGGCGCGCTCGACGCGGCCCACTCGGCCGGCCTGACGCACCGCGACGTGAAGCCCCAGAACATCCTCGTCGGCGCGGGCGACCGCGCCTTCCTCGCCGACTTCGGCCTGACCAAGGGCGTGGGCGACACCGTCCTCACGCGCGCGGGCGAGTTCGTCGGGACGATCGACTACAGCGCTCCGGAGCAGATCCTCGGCCAGCCCGCGACCGCCGCCGCGGACGTGTACTCGCTCGGCGCGGTGCTCTACGAGTGCCTCACCGGCACCGTGCCGTTCCCGCGGCACGCCGACGCGGCGGTGATGTACGCGCACCTCTCCGAGCCGCCGCCGCGGGTGCGCGACGAGCGGCCGGAGCTACCGCCGGCGATCGACGACGTCGTCCGGCGCGCACTGGCCAAGGACCCGCAGGAGCGCCAGGCCTCCGCCGGCGCGCTCCTGGCCGACGCCGCGCGAGCCCTGGGAGGCTAGGAGCTGCGTCACACGCGTTCGAGCAGCGCCAGCCCGTGCGGCGAGGTGAGCTCGGAGACCTGCACGCGGCGCGACAGCTCGCGCAGCGCGCCGGTGAGCACGTCGCGCCAGGCGCCCGCGAGCTCGCCGGGGAGCTGCAGGGTCGCCCCCTGCGCGGAGCGGCGCACCGGCACGACGACGAGCACCTCGCCCTCGCCGCGTGCGAACGCGCATACGGCGTCGCCGCCGTCGACCGGCGCATAGGCGCCGGCGAACGCGCCCGGCCGCCGGGCGCGCAGGGCCAGCGCGCGCTGGATGAGGAGCAGCTTGACGGTCTCGCGGTCCGGCTCGGCCCCGTCGGCCAGCGCCGCCAGCGCCTTGCGGCGCGCGTCCCAGGCGACCGGGCGGCGGTTGTCCGGGTCGACGAGCGAGAGGGAGCGCAACTCGTCGCCGTTGTAGACGTCGGGGATGCCCGGGACCGTGAGCTTCAGCAGCAGCTGGCCGAGCGCCGCGCGCTCGCCCGCCTGCGCGACCGCGTCCGCGAACGGCTCGAAGTCGGCGAGGAACGCCTCATGCTCGTACAGCGCCCGGCAGAACGCCCTGACCGCCGCCTCGTGCGCCTCGTGCGCCTCGTCGGGCTCGACCCAGCTCGTATTCAGCTTCGCCTCGCGCAGCGCCTTCTCCAGGTAGGCCGCGAGCCGCTCGGGCTCGATCGGCCAGGCGCCCACCAGCGTCTGGAAGATGAGATAGCGCTCGGCGCCGTCCGGCCCCGGCACGTCCTCCAGCAGCGCGAGCCAGGTCCGCACGTGCGCCTCCCACGCCTCGGCCATGCCCGCGAGCGCCCCGATGCGCGCGCGCACGTCGCCGGAGCGCTTGGTGTCGTGGGTCTGCGTCACCAGCAGGTTGCGCGGGAAGCGCGCGGCGCGCTCGCGGCTGCCCGCGTGGAAGGTCTCGACCGAGATCCCGAAGCGGCTCGGGTCGCCGCCGACGTCGTTGAGTGCGAGCAGGCGCGCGTAGCGGTAGAAGGCGGTGTCCTCCACACCCTTGGCCATCACCGGCGGGGTCGTCTGCTGGAAGCGCGTGATGAACTCGCCGGGCGCCTCGGGGAGCCACTCGATGCCCGCCTCGCGCAGCACCTCCGCGTCCTCGGCCGGCACGCGGCCGTCGCGGAGGTAGGTGCGATAGACGGGCAGCGAGGACAGCGCCGCGACGAGGTCCTCCCGATCGTGGATCCGGCGCAGGCGCTCGACCTCGGGCGTGAAGGTGGTGGCGGCCTGCTCGCGCTTGGCCTCGTCGGCGATCTCCCCGAACGGGCGCGTGTCGCCCGAGACCTCAGCCCACAGCGCGGTCAGCGGCGCCTCGCCCTCGGGGTCGACGAACAGCGCCGCCGCGTCGTTGAGGAACTCGTAGCCGACGGTGCCCTCGACCGGCCACGCGCGCAGCGTCTCGCCCGGGTCGAGGATCTTCTCGACCCACACGTGCTCGACCCCGGCGGCGCGCAGGCGCTCGAGGTAGCCGGCGGGATCGGCGAGCCCGTCGGGGTGATCGATGCGCAGGCCGTCGACCGACCCGTCGCGGACCAGCGACAGCGCCAGGCGGTGGGTCTCCTCGAACACCTCGGGGTCCGCCTGGCGGACGCCCGCGAGATGGTCGATGTCGAAGAAGCGCCGGTGACGGCCGCTCTCGGGGTCGAGGTCGAAGAACTGCTCGCGCAGCGCCGGGTCGCTCCAGTAGCGGTTCGCATCGTCCGTCGCCATGTGGTTGGGGACGATGTCGAGGATCACGCCCAGCCCGGCTTCGCGGGCCGCGGCGATCAGCGCACGGAACTCGGCCTCGCCGCCGAGCTCCTCCGATATCGCGGTCGGGTCGACGACGTCGTAGCCGTGCGTCGAGCCCGGCCGCGCCTGGAAGCAGGGCGGCAGGTAGAGATGCGAGACGCCCAGGTCGGCCAGATAGGGCACGAGCGCGTGCGCCCGCGCGAAGCCGAAGTCGCCGCCCAGCTGCAGGCGGTAGGTGGCCCGCAGCTCCGTCACCGGCGCCGCAGCAGGATCGTCGAGCGCGACGGGACCACGAGCTCCTCGGCCGCGCCCAGCTCGATCGAGTTCGGCTCGGCCTGCGGATCGGCGGTGCTCAGCACCAGGCTCCAACGCTCGCCGAAGCTGCGCTCGGGCAGCGTGAACGTGCGGTCCTCCGGCTCGGCGTTGAAGAACAGCAGGAACGACTCGTCGAGCACGCGCCCGCCTCGCTCGTCGGGCGCGGCGATCTCCTCGCCGTTGAGGAACATCCCGACGAGCCGCCCGCCGGACTCCCAGTCCTGGTTGGTCATCACCTGGCCGTCGGTCCGGAACCATGCGACGTCGGGCAGCCCGGCGCCGTCCGCGGCCTTCCCGCTCAGGAACTGGCGGCGGCGGAACACCGGGTGGGCGCGCCGCAGCACGATCAGCATCTGGACGAACTCGAACAGCTCCGCGTTCTCCTCCAGCAGGGTCCAGTCGAACCACGAGAACTCGTTGTCCTGGCACCAGGCGTTGTTGGAGCCGTGCTGGGTGCGGCCGAACTCGTCGCCGCCGAGCAGCATCGGCGTGCCCTGGGAGAGAATCAGCGTGGTGAGGAGGTTGCGCTGCTGGCGGGCGCGCAGCGCGTTGATCTCCGGGTCGTCGGTCTCGCCCTCGACGCCGTGGTTCCAGGAGCGGTTGTCGTCGGTGCCGTCGCGGTTGCCCTCGAGGTTGGCCTCGTTGTGCTTGGAGTTGTAGGTGACGAGGTCGCGCATGGTGAAGCCGTCGTGCGCGGTGATGAAGTTGATGGAGGCGAACGGGTGGCGGCCGTCGTCCTCGTAGAGGTCGCTCGAGCCCGTCAGGCGCGCGGCGAACTCGCCGACGGAGGCCTCGCCGCGCCAGAAGTCGCGCATGACGTCGCGGTAGATCCCGTTCCACTCCGACCACAGCACCGGGAAGTTGCCGACCTGGTAGCCGCCGGGCCCGACGTCCCAGGGCTCGGCGATCAGCTTGACCTGCGAGAGCACCGGGTCCTGATGGATGACGTCGAAGAACGCGGACAGGCGGTCGACGTCGTAGAGCCCGCGCGCGAGCGCCGAGGCGAGGTCGAAGCGGAAGCCGTCGACGTGGCACTCCGTGGCCCAGTAGCGCAGCGAGTCCATGATCATCCGCAGCACGCTCGGGTGCTGCGCGTTGAGCGTGTTGCCCGTGCCCGTGTAGTCCGTGTAATGGCGCGGGTCGCCGGGCACGAGCCGGTAGTACGAGCGGTTGTCGACGCCCTTGAAGGACAGCATCGGCCCGAGGTGGTTGCCCTCCGCGGTGTGGTTGTAGACGACGTCGAGGATCACCTCGATGCCGGCGCGGTGCAGCGCCTTGACCATGCCCTTGAACTCGCGCACCTCCTGGCCGCGCTGGCCGGTCGCGGCGTAGCTCGAATGCGGCGCGAAGTACCCGATCGTCGAGTAGCCCCAGTAGTTGTGGAGCCCGCGCTCGAACAGGAACGACTCGTCGGCGATGTGGTGCACGGGCAACAACTCGACCGCGGTCACGCCGAGCGCGCGCAGGTAGGCGATCGCGGGCTCCGACGCGAGGCCGGCGTACGTGCCGCGCAGGTCCTCGCGGACCTCGGGATGCAGGCGCGTGAACCCCCGCACGTGCGTCTCGTAGATCACCGACTCGTACAGCGGGATGTCGGGGCGGCGGTCGCCCTCCCAGTCGAAGCGCGGGTCCACCACGACCGACTTCGGCACGGCGCCGGCGTCGTCCTCGTCGTCGGGCTCGAGGTCGGCGTCCGGCGAGCCGTCCGAGACGTAGGGCAGGACGTTGGCGGCGTCCCAGCGCACCGGGCCGTCGATCGACTTCGCGTACGGGTCGAGCAGCAGCTTGCTCGGGTTGAAGCGGTCGCCGCGTTCGGGGTCATAGGGCCCGTGCACGCGGTAGCCGTAGCGCTGGCCGGGGCCGACGCCGGGCAGGTAGCAGTGCCACGTGTGCGCCGTGCGCTCGATCAGCTCGACGCGCTGCTCGGCGTCGTCGCCGTTGAACAGGCACAGCTCGACGCGCTTGGCGTGCTCGGTGAAGAGCGAGAAGTTGGTCCCGGCGCCGTCCCACGTCGCGCCGAGCGGGAAGGTGTGGCCGGGCCAGACGGCGTCGACGGTCATCGCAGCAGCGCTCCGGCGAGGGCCGGCAGGACGACGTGGCCGGGCTCGACCGTGGCGTGGTGCGTGGCGAGCAGCAGCTCGAGCGGGCGCTCGACCGGCACGTGGACAGGCAGGCGGCCGAAGTTGGCGAGCACGAGATGCTCGCCGCGGCGAACCTTCAGCCAGCCGGCGTGCTCGTCGAAGTCGGCGGCAGCCTCGCCGGGACCGATCGCGCGGCGGGCGGCGAGCAGGCGGGCGTAGAGGTCGCGCAGCCCTTCCGGCTCGCCGGTGCGCGCGAGCTTGGAGCGCCGGAACGTCTCGGGGTCCTGCGGGTCGGGGACCTGCTCGTCGCCGAACTCGGCGAAGCCGGCGAACTCGCGCCGGCGGCCGTGGCGCGTGGCTACCGCGATCTCCTCGTCGATGTGGTCCGAGAAGAACTGGAACGGCACGGTCTCGCCGTGCTCCTCGCCCATGAACAGCAGCGGCGTGAAGGGCGAGAGCAGCGTGCACAGCGCGGCCAGCGGGCGCGCCTCGACAGGCAGGCGGTCGCCGAGCGCGCGGTTGCCGACCTGGTCGTGGTTCTGGTCGAACACGATGAAGCGCTCGGGCGCGACGTCGTCGGCCCGCGCGCCGAAGCGGCGGCCGCGCGAGCGCGAGTAGTTGCCGTCGTCGACGTGCGGGCGGCGGAACGCCTTGGCCAGCTGCGCGATCTCGCCGAAGTCCGCGTAGTAGCCGTCGCGGTCGCCGGTCAGCAGCACGCGCAGCGCGTGATGGAAGTCGTCGGCCCACTGGGCGTCATG
>Ga0136617_10000239_pt1 | contig 43993 bp, 42 predicted proteins | sample AntDrymUQ3222106_2_FD_129672 | JGI IMG/M metagenome (GOLD analysis project Ga0136617, IMG submission 129672) | Polar desert sand microbial communities from Dry Valleys, Antarctica - metaG UQ322 (21.06) | ecosystem: Environmental > Terrestrial > Soil > Desert | place: Antarctica: Dry Valley... | reverse complement strand
GATCGTCGATGCCGTCCTGCTCGTGCCGCTGCTGCTGCACCGCTTCGCCGACCTCGACATCCCGGTCTTCCCGATCGGCATGACGCACGGGCTGCTGTTCATCGCGCTCGTCGGCCTGTGCGCCAAGGGCGCGCTCGACGGCCTGTGGGGCTGGTGGTTTCCCGCGATCACCGTCGTCACCGGCGGGCCACCGGGGTCGATCATCGGCGACATCGTCATCCGCCGCCGCTCCGCGGCGTAGCCTCCGGCCGATGCGGCGTTCGAGGCGCCGCGGCGCCGGGTAGCGGATGGCCATGCAACTACGCCTGTTCACCGCTTTCGCCGCCGCCGTCGCCGCGTGCGGCGCGCTGGCCGTCGTCGGCTTCGCTCAGCGCAGCGACGACACCCGCTCCCTCACCGTCGCGCTGCGCGACGCCGACGGCAAGCCCGCCGGCACCGTTCGCATGACCGCCGCCTCCGCCAGGAGCCCGATCGAGGTCCGCGTCGTCGCGCGGCGCCTGAAGCCGGGCTTCCACGGCTTCCACGTCCACGCCGTCGGCAAGTGCGAGAGGCCGACCTTCAAGTCGGCGATGGGCCATCTTAAGGCCGGCACCCAGACCCACGGCGCGCACGACGGTGACCTGCCGTCGCTGCTCGTCAAGCGCAACGGCACCGCGACGCTGCGCCTGACGACCGACCGCTTCACGTTCGGCGACCTGCGCGACCGCGACGGCAGCGCCGTCATGGTCCACGCCGGCGCCGACAACTACGCCAACGTCCCGCCGCGCTACGCGGCCGACGGGCCCGACCAGGAGACGCTCGACACCGGCGACAGCGGCGATCGCGTCGCCTGCGGCAGGATCGCCGCGGGCTGATCGGGGGCGCCGAGGGCCCGGCGGGCGGCCGGCGTCAGCCGCCGGCCACGACGCGCTCGAGCACGTCGGCGTCGACGTTCGCGTGCACCGCGTCGACGTCGTCGTTGTCCTCGAGGGCGTCGATGAGCCGCATGACCTTGGCCGCGTCGTCCTCCTCGACCGGGACGCGCGCCTTCGGCAGCCAGGCGATGTCGGCGGACTGGATCTCGATCTCCGCCTGCTCGAGCGCGGCGCGCACGGCGGTCAGGTCCGACGGCTCGGTGACCACCTCGAAGATGCCGCCGTCCTCGGCGATGTCCTCCGCGCCGGCCTCGATCGCGGGCATCAGGTCGTCCTCGCTGTAGCGCTCGGCGTCGATGACGATCAGGCCGCGCTTGTCGAACAGGTAGGCGACCGAGCCCGGCTCGCCGAGGCTGCCGCCGTGCTTGCCCAGCACGTGGCGCACGTCGGCGCCGGTGCGGTTGCGGTTCTCGGTCATCGCCTCGATCAGCAGCGCGACCCCGCCGGGGCCGTAGCCCTCGTACATGACGTCCTCGATCTGCGCGGTGTCGGCGCCCGCGCCGGTGCCCTTGGCGATCGCGCGCTCGATGTTGTCCTTGGGCATCGAGGCGTCGCGCGCCTTCTGCACGGCGAGCTGCAGCGACGGGTTGCCCTCGAGCTCTCCGCCGCCGTCGCGTGCCGCGGTGGTGATGGCGCGCGCGAGCTTCGTGAAGAGCTTTCCGCGGCGGGAGTCGACGATCGCCTTCTTGTGCTTGATCGACGCCCATTTGGAATGGCCGGACATGGCGGGAATTGTAGAACCGCCGCACAAATACGCCGCGTGCGCTGCGACGATGGCGGCGTGACCTGCGACGCCCGGCCGCCGGTGGCGCTCCACGCCGCAGCGCCGATCCTGTCCGCATGAGCGATCCCGTGCGGATCCTGCTCGTCTCGGGCAGCCTGCGCAGCGGCTCGACGAACAGCGCCGTCGTGCGGACGGCGCACGCGGTCGCGCCCCGGGGCGTGATCACGACGATCTACGTCGATCTCGGCGCCCTGCCCCACTTCAATCCCGACGACGATGTCGACGGCGAGCCGCTGGCGCCGGTACCGGCGCGGCTGCGCGCGCAGCTCGACGTCGCCGACGCCGTCCTGTTCTCGACGCCCGAGTACGCCGGCGCGCTGCCCGGGTCGTTCAAGAACCTGCTGGACTGGACCGTCGGCGGCGGGACCCACGACAAGCCGGTGGGCTGGGTCAACGCCTCCGCCTCCCCCACGGGCGCCGCCCACGCCCACGCGTCGCTGCGCACGGTCCTGACGTACACGGGAACCGACATCGTCGCGGACGCCTGCGCGCACATCCCCGTCCCGCGCAACCGCATCGGCTCCGACGGCCTCGTCGCCGACGGCGCGGTCCGCGAGCGGCTGGCGGGCGTGCTGGCGTCGCTCGCAGAGCACGTCCGCACCCGCCGGCGGGCCGACGAGGAGTGACGGGTGCCCCGCGGCGACAACTACTCTTCCGCGCGTGCCGGTTCCAGACGAGATCTTCAAGGCGTATGACATCCGCGGGCTCTACGGCGAGCAGATCGACGGCGACGTCGCCCATGCCGTGGGGCGCGCGTTCACCCATGTGCTGTCGGACCTCGGCGGCAAGCCGGCGACCGAGCTGCGGATCGGCCTGGGCCGCGACATGCGCCTCAGCGCACCCGAGCTGGCGCGCCGCTACCGCGACGGGATCGTCGCCGAGGGCGCCACGGTCGTCGACGCCGGGATGGTCGGCAGCGAGATGCTCTACTGGCTCGTCGGCGCGCGCAGCCTCGACGGCGGGCTGATGTGCACCGCGTCGCACAACCCCAAGGCCTACACGGGCGCCAAGCTCGTGCGCGAGGGCGCGATCGCGCTGAGCGGGGACGCGGGGATCCAGGACGTGCGCCGGCGGATCGCCGCGGGCCTGGGTGAGAGCTCGCCCCCGCCCACCTCCGGCTCCGTCGAGGAGGTTGATATCTACGAGGACTTCCAGGTTGACGCGCTGAAGTTCATCGACCCCGCGGCCGTCAAGCCGCTGCGCGTCGTCGTCGACGGCGGCAACGGGATGGCCGGGCCGATGGTCGGGCCGCTGCTCGAGCGCCTGGGGCTCGACCTCGTCACGACCTACTGGACGCCCGACGGCGAGTTCCCCGACCACGAGCCCAACCCGCTGCTGCCCGAGAACCGCGAGTTCATCATGCGCAAGGTCGTCGAGGAGCAGGCCGATCTCGGCATCGCCTGGGACGGCGACGCGGACCGCTGCTTCTTCATCGACGATCGCGGTCGCTTCGTCGACGGCGACTTCCTCACGGCGCTGCTGGCCGAGTCGCTGCTGCGCAAGTCGCCGGGTGAGGCGATCCTCTACGACGTGCGGGCCAGCCGCGCGGTGGCCGACACGGTGCGAGAGGCGGGCGGCACGGCGCATCCCAACCGCGTCGGCCACGCGTTCTTCAAGACGCGGATGCGCGACGAGGGCGCGATGTTCGGCGGCGAGGTGTCGGGCCACTACTACTTCCGCGACTTCTACTGCGCCGACAGCGGCACGATCCCGGCGCTGCTGATCCTCGAACTGCTGAGCGTGGACGGCACGAAGCTGTCGGCGCTGCTGGAGCCCTACCACTCGCGGTACTTCATCTCCGGCGAGATCAACTCCGAGGTGGAGGACGCGCGGGCGAAGCTCGCGCAGATCGAGCAGCGCTACGACGACGCGAAGATCGACCACCTCGACGGCGTCTCGGTCGACTACGACGCCTGGCACTTCAACGTGCGCACGTCCAACACGGAGCCGCTCATGCGCCTGTGCCTGGAGTCGCTGATCTCCGCCGAGGACATGGAGCGCCGCCGCGACGAGGTGCTGGACATCATCCGCTCATGACAGCGCGCCCTTGCCCGCCCGGTCGCTCGCGTCGAGCCGCGAGCCCACTGCTCGCGATGAGTGAGGCGCAGGCGGCGCTGCAGCGGGCCGCCGAGGCCGGCATCCACTGCCTGGCCCTCCCCACGCCGTTCGCGGTCGGCCGCGTCAACACCTACCTCATCGAGGACGACCCGCTCACGCTCGTCGACAGCGGCCCGAACTCGGGCACGGCCCCGGACGAGCTCGAGCGCGCGCTCGCCGCGCGCGGCCACCGCGTCGAGGACCTCGGGCTGATCGTCATCTCCCATCAGCACATCGACCACCTCGGCCTCGTCGCGATCCTCGCGCGCCGCTCGGGCGCCGAGGTCGCGGCGCTGGACCTGCTCGCGCCGCGCGTCGAGCGCTGGCAGGCGGGCATGGACGCCGACGACGCCTTCGCCGAGCGCGTGATGGCCGAGCACGGCATCCCGCAGGACGTGCGCTACGCGCTGCTGACGGTCTCGCAGTCCTTCGCGCGTGGGGCGCGGCGGCGAACGTGACGCGGCCGCTGGCGGGCGGCTCGCAGCTGCAGCTGCGCGACCGCACGCTGCGCGTCCTGCACCGGCCCGGGCACTCGCCGTCGGACACGATCTTCCACGACGAGGAGCGCCGGATCGTGCTCGGCGCCGATCATCTCATCAAGCACATCTCCTCCAACCCGCTCATCTCGCGGCCGCTCGAGGCCGACCTCAACGACGGCGACGGTCCGCCCGAGCGCCCGCACGCGCTGGAGATCTACATCGACTCGCTGCGCGCCACCCGGGCGATGGAGAACGTCGACCTCGTGCTCGCCGGCCACGGCGAACCGGTCACCGACCACGTCGCGCTGATCGACGAGCGCTTCCGGCTGCACGAGCGCCGCGCGGAGAAGATCCGCCGGCTGATCGCCGAGCGGCCGAGCACGGCCTACGAGATCGCGCAGTCGCTGTGGGGCAACGTGGCGGTCACGCAGGCCTACCTGACGCTGTCAGAGGTCCTCGGCCACGTCGACCTGCTCGTGGCCGAGGGGCATGTCGTCGAGCAGCGCGACGGCGAACTCGTGCGGTTCGCCGCCGCGAGGTAGCGTCGCGTCAGACTTCCTGGTCGTACGTGTGGACGATCTTCTTGGAGCCCTTCTTGCACGTGACGCGGGCCTGGAAGACATCGTCGCCGACGCCGGACTGGACCGGTCCGCGCTTCTCGGTGCACTTGTAGTTGCGGACCCTGGACCTGGTGCACTTGCCCTTCAGGCCCTTGGCGATGCGGCACTTGTACCAGGCGAGCATCTGGTCCTTGCCGTCCTTGCAGCTCGTGTTCGTGACGCGCAGCGACGTGAAGTAGCCGCCCTTGCCTTTCTTCACCGGGTAGCGCGGATACTTGTTGTAGTTGAGATCACAGCCCCTCTGCGCAGCATGAGCGACCCCGCCCAGCGGCGCCTGCGCCGACGCGAGCAACGCCGCGGCGAGACAGCACATCGCAACGAAGGTGAGGATGAGACGGCGGTTGCACGACAACGTCATGTACTTCTCCTTGGGCGGGGTACGGAGCAACGCTACTGGCCGCGACTGAGACGAGGCGTTAGGCGCACCAGCCATGATGTCGCACCGTGAGCGCCCCCAGAGCCGTCCTCAGGATGTTCTCATTCGCCTTCGTCGGGCTGCTCCTGACGGCGGTCGACGCCGGCGCAGCGCCCGACCGCGAGCCGACGCCGCGCATCGACGCGGCTGACGCCCCCGGAAGCCCGCTGGATCTGCGCGCTGCCTCGTTCGGCCAGCGCGGTACAGAGCTCGTCCTGCGCTTCAGGACCGCCGGCGAGTGGGAGCCCTCCCAGCTGGCGCCCGGCAGCGGCAACGCGCTGTGCGTGAGGATCCACCACGGCGAGCTCAGGACTCCGCGCTCGCGTCTGTGCGTCGTCGACAGGGGCGAGAACTCGCCCGGGCTGGTCTATTCGCGGCTGGACCCGATCGGCCAGACCGTCGAGAGCCGAAACGTCGCGACGAGCATCAGCCGCCACGACAGGTACTCGCTCACGGCGGCGTTCGAGCCGTCGTCCGTCAGCCTGCGCCAGGGCCTGTTCTCCTGGCGGGCGGAGTCGACCTGGTCGTGCGCCGAGCCCGCGTCGTGCGCAGACGTCGCGCCCGACGGTGCCGATGTCCCCGCGCGACTGGCGCCCCTCGTCGAGCCGCGCTGCTTCGGCGCCGCGTCGCGCAACCCGCGCCGCCGTTGCACGAACAGCGCGCTGCGGCTCGCGGTCGTGCCCACGCCGTCCGACGCGCTGCTGACGGCGAACGCCCGCTGCATGATCATCTCGTTCAAGACGCCGTACACGTGCCAGTTCGGCGTGCGAGCGGGGGTTGCCAGCCGCACCGTCGCGCTGATCGGAGACAGCCATGCGGCGCACTGGCGCGGCGCGCTGGAGGTCGTCTCGCAGGCGCGCGGATGGCGCGGCTTCTCGCTGACGCGAAGCGGATGTCCGCTGTCTGCGGCGGTGCCCGACCTTCCGAAGGCGCGACGCCAGAGCTGCGCGGACTGGCGGCGCGCCGTGCGCCGCTGGTTCGGCCGCCACCCGGAGGTCACGACGGTGTTCGTCTCACAGCTCTCGGGCACGGGCGTGCGCGTGGCGAAGGGCAAGAACCGCAGAGAACACCAGATCCAGGGCTTCATCCGCGCGTGGCGCGGCCTGCCCAGGACCGTGCGGCAGATCATCGTCCTGCGCGACGTGCCGTTCAGCACCGCGAACACGCCGATCTGCGTGGAGCGGGCGATGCGCACCCGCCGGCGCCCGGGCCGCGCGTGCGCGATTCCGCGCCGCAAGGCGCTGCGGCGCGATCCCGCCGCGATCGCCGCGCGGCGGCGGGGGACGCCGCGCGTGCACGTCGTCGACCTGACGTCGTCGATGTGCAGCCGGCGGCTGTGCTTCCCCGTCGTCGGCGGGGTGCTCGTCCACAAGGACAAGACGCACCTCACCTCGCTGTTCGCCGGCACGCTCGGACCGCTCCTGGAGGGGCGGGTCGACCGGCTGCTGTAGCTACAGCGGCTTGCGGGCCTCGATCTCGGCGCCGGTATAGAGCGTCTTGAGCTTGAGCTTGGAGAAGCGGTCGTCGAGCGGGTAGCCCATCCGCGCGACGACGAAGAGCGTCTTGTTCAGCGGCCGCATCCAGCGGCGGTGGTCGGTGCGCGGCAGCAGGAAGTGGACGAGGTTGGAGAGCTGCAGAAACGCCCCGGAGTAGGGCTTCTCGTCGATCCGGACGATCTCGAAGCCGGCGCGCTCGAAGAGCCGGCGCATGCCGAACGTCGTGAAGCGGCTGACGTCCTCGGGAAAGCCGTGCACCCCGAACGTGAACGGGATCCAGGCCAGCACGGGCGCGCCCGGCTTGAGTACGCGGTACATCTCACGCACCACCTGGTAGGGATCGTCGACGTGTTCCAGGACGCTGATCGCGAGCGCGCCGTCGAAGCGGTCGTCGTCCATCGGCATCGCGTGCGCGTCGCCGACGATGTCGGGGTTCTGCGACGTGTCGGCATCGAACTTCGTCAGCGTGCAGCGAAAGAACGGTCGATGGTCGTAGTGGCCCGCGCCGACCTCGAGGACCTCGGCGTCGGCGGGGTGCGACGCCGCCCAGCGCTCGAGCGTCGGCATCAGCAGGCGCCGCGAGGCGCCATGGTTCATGTCGTAGCGGACTTCGCGCAGGCCCATGGTCGCGGCAGCCTAGTGACCGCGGCCGCGCCGCTACGTCCGGCGTCCGATCCCGACGACCTGATAGGCGAGCAATCCGGGCGCGCGGCGGCCCAGCGCCTGCCAGCCCGGCTCGGCGCGCTGCACGACGCGCCCGGGGCCCAGGTGGTTGCGCAGCGCCGGCACGATCGCGTCGAGCTGCACGTCGCGCAGCCCGGCGCCGGTGAGCAGCGTGCGCAGCGAATCGCGCGTGAACCAGCGCAGATGGCTGGCGTCGAACGTGCCGCTGTCCTCCTGCGGCCACCGGCCACGCAGCAGCGTCAGCCGCGCCTGCCAGTGCGCGATGTTCGGAACGCTCACGAGCACCGCGGCGCCCGGGCGACACCAGCCCGTCGCCCGGGCCAGGCCCGCCGCCGGATCGGCCAGGTGCTCGAGCACGTCGGCGAGCACGACGAGGTCGAAGGAGCCCGGCTCGAAGGGCAGCTCCGGGTCCTCCAGAGCGCCGCAGACGACCTCGTCGCCCACCTGCGCCGCCGCCTGCGCCGCGGTGGGCGACAGCTCGAGGCCGGCGAGGTGCCCGGCGCTCGGGCGCAGCAGCGCGAGCAGCCCGCCCGACGCGCAGCCGATGTCGAGCACGCGGCCGCCGGGCGGCAGCAGGCGCCACGCGTGGCCGGCGATCGCGCCGTTGCCGAACACCGCATACGTCCGCGCCCTGGCCTCATAGAGCTCCGCTAGCGCTGGGTCGCCGGCCATGCACGCGAGCGTAGCGGCGCGGGCAGCCGCTGCGCCCACGGTGTGATCCAGTGGCGTGAGGGCGACGCCGCAGGACACTAGACTGCCCGCGATGCCGAGCCCGGTCCGACGCGCCGCCCAGCTGGCCCGGCGCGTGGTCGTCAAGGCGCGCGACGTCAAGGCCCGCATCGAGTCGATCGAGCGTCTGCGCCGGTCGCTGAACCGCGCCGAGAGCTCGGTTGCGCTGCAGGAGCGCGCGCAGGCCCACCTCGCCGACGGCACGCTCGTCATGGGCCACATGAGCTACTACGCGCCGAACATCGTGAAGTACGCCGGCGACACCGGCCGCGTGATCATCGGCAACTTCGCCTCCGTCGCGCCCGACGCCGACTTCTACGTCGGCGGCCAGCACCGCACCGAGTGGGTGTCGCAGTACGGCCTGCGCGCGATGCTCGACCTGCCGGGTGCCCACGAGGACGGCTTCACGCACGGCCGCGGCGACATCGTCATCGGCAGCGACACATGGGTCACGAACGGCTGCACGGTCATGTCGGGCGTGACGATCGGCGACGGCGCGGTCGTCGGCACGAAGGCCGTCGTCACCAAGGACGTGCGCCCCTACGCCATCGTCGTGGGCAATCCGGCGCGCGAGATCCGGCGGCGATTCGGCGACGAGCAGGTCAAGGCGCTGTTGCGCATCAGGTGGTGGGACTGGCCGACGGAGAAGGTCAAGCAGCACATCGAGCTCATCTGCAGCCCGGACATCGACGCCTTCATCGCGCGCTTCGATCCCGGCGCCGGCGGCAGCCCGCCGTGAGCTCAGCCGCAGGCGTCGCGGTCGTCATCGTCAACTTCAACGGCGCGAGCCTGCTGCCCGACTGCCTCGGCGCGCTGGCCGCGCAGACGCTGGCGCCCGCGGAGATCGTCGTCGCCGACAACGGTTCGCGCGACGGCTCGCTGGCGCTGCTGCGCGAGCGCTATCCGTATATACGCGGGCTCGAACTCGGCCGCAACCATGGCTTCGCGGGCGGCGCGAACCGCGGCGTGCGTGCGACGTCGGCGCCATGGGTCTGCGTGCTGAACTCCGACGCGGCGCCGGCGCCCGACTGGCTCGCGCAGCTCGCCGCCGCCCCGCGCGACGCGCGCACATGGGCGCTGGGCAGCGTGCTCGTCAGCGCGGCCAGCGGCCTGATCGAGAGCGCCGGCGACGCCTACGCGCCCGAGGGCTACGCCCACAAGCTCCTGCGCGAGCGCCCGCTCGGCGAGCTGCCGCCTGAGCCCTACCGCGTGTTCGCGGCACCCGGCGCCGCGCCGCTGTTTCGCCGCCGCGTCTACGACCTCCTGGGCGGCTACGAGGAGCGCTTCTTCCTCTACTACGAGGACGTCGACCTCGCGTTCCGCGCCGCACTGGCGGGCCACCACGCGCTGCTCGTTCCCTCCGCGCGCGTCGTGCACCGCCTCGGCGCGACGACGCGGTCGATGGCGCGGCTGCGCTTCTACGTCGCGCGCAACAGCATGTGGTGCGCCGTGCGCTGCCTGCCCGACCCGTCGGCCCGCGCGCTCGTGCGCCGCTGGCTGGCCGAGCTGCGCGTCAACCGGCCGCGGCGCTTCGCCGCGGCCGAAGTCGCGGGGCGGATCGCCGGCTTGGCTGGGCTGCCGCGCGCGCTGCGCGAGCGGCGGGGCATCCAGGCGCGGCGGGTGGCGTCGGTGCAGGAGGTCGAGGCGCTGCTGTTTGTGCCGGGAGCGCTGGGCGGCGGCGGGGCGAGCCGCTGCGGTCTCTAGGTTCGGAGGAAGTCGCCGGGGTGCATCGACTCGATCGTGCGGGGGGGCGGCGTCGACGACGGCGGGGCAGAATTGGGTGCCCGAGTTGCGCTGTAGTTCGGCGATGGCCGCTGTGTAGCTCATCGCGGTGCGGTAGGGGCGGTCAGACGTCATGGCGTGCAGCGCGTCGCAGACGAAGACGATGCGGCTGCTGGTGGGGATCGCCTCGCTGGCGAGTCCGTGGGGATAGCCGGCGCCGTCCCAACGCTCGTGCTCGGCGCGGATTGCGGGCGCGAGGTGAGCGACGCCGTCCATCTTGCCAACGAGATCGGCGCCGATGGTCGGGTGGGTGTGCATGACGTTCCACTCGTCGTGTGTGAGCGGGCCCGGCTTTTGCAGGATGCCGTCGGGCATCCCGATCTTGCCGACGTCGTGCAGCAGCGCGACCTGCTCGAGCTCGAGCAGCGCTTCGGTGCTCAGCTCAAGCCGTCGACCGACCGCGAGGGCGAGGTTGACGACGCCGTAGGAGTGGTCGCTGGTGTAGCCGTCGCGGGCAGCGAGGGCCGCCATCAGCGTGCGGACCAGCTCGGTCGTCATTCGCGTGCGCTCATGCTGCTCAGCGAGCTGTTGTTGCTCGAGCTGACCGCCGACCAGCCGTGCGATCAACGCGACGAACTGCACGTCGCGCTCATCCAGCCGCGGGCACGCGCCGTGACTGACGCACGCCAAGCTGCCGAAGACGGTGCCGTCCCACAACTTGATCGGCCGGGCGATGTACGCGCCGATGCGCGCCCGCTGGGTGGCCTCGAGGTGATTGACGCGCAGATCGCGCCGCGCGTCGGTGATGAGGCCGTCGATCCGGCCGGCGCGCAGCTCACCGCAGTACGTTCCGGCGAGCTCAACGCGCATGCCGATGCGCGCGCCAAAGGACTCCGCGTCGCCGCTGACGGCGACAACGCCGCAGTGGCCACCACGCGTGTCCGTGACGTAGGCCATGTCCATGCCCAGCAAAAGCCGCATCGCGTCCAGGGCGCGGCTGATGGCGCTGGTCGGATCATTGGCCAGCGCCGCCACGGCACGCAGCCGCATCTCGGCAGCACCGGGGGAGAGTTGTGATGTGGCGCTCCTGGACATGTGGAGACGCTCCGGCGCTTCGCACAGGCTTCCACGTCGCGGTCATCAACGATCATGGCGCACCTCCGCCGTCTGATCCCCAACTGCACGGAGTTCGCCTGGCAAGCCACGACCTGAGCTCGTGCTGGTGGGTCACTGGGTCAGGTGGTAGCGGCCGCCGGCGTCGCGCGTGCGTGGCCTTCCAGTCGGTAACGCAGGCCGTGTGGTAGCGCCGCGGCGAGTTGTTCGCGCTTGCGCCGCTGCGCCTCGGTGCTTCGCGTTCCCACGAGCACGAGCGCGGGCAGGTGAAGCGGGGCGTAGCGGTCGACTGGCGAGCCGGGTGGTGGTCCGCCGAGTGCACGAACGCGTCTGGCGCGGACGCGGACTCATCGCGCCAGCGCGGCGCATGTCTGCGTTATGGCTTGCGGGCGCGGACGATCGCGGCGGCGGCGTGTTCGTGGACACGGTGCGTCTCGCGGATCTCGACGTCGACGAGGCCGGCGTCGGTCAGCGAGCGCTGGAACTCTTCGCGTGTCAGTGCGCCGGCGACGCAGCCGGTCCATTGCGCCATGTCGGCGCGGGTGGCGTCGTCCATGTCGGGGTCGGCGATGACGTCGGAGATCGCGAAGCGTCCGCCCGGGCGCAGCACGCGCGCGGCCTCGCGCAGGACCTGCGGCTTGTCGGCGGAGAGGTTGATGACGCAGTTGGAGATGACGACATCGACGCTGGCGTCGCTGAGGGGTAGCGCCTCGAGGTAGCCCTTGACGAACTCGACGTTGTCGACACGGGCCGCGGTAGCGTTGGCGCGGGCGAGGTCAAGCATCTCGTCGGTCATGTCCAGGCCGATCGCGCGGCCGCTGGGCGCCACGCGACCGGCGCTGATCAGCACGTCGGCGCCGGCCCCCGACCCGAGGTCGAGCACGACGTCGCCGTCGTGCAGGTCGGCGACGGCGGTCGGCACGCCGCAGCCCAGGGATGCCTGCACCGGCGCTCCGTCGGCGCCGTCGACGCTGTCGTACAGCGAGCCGCCGAAGACTTCGTGGCCGGCGCCATCCTCGAGGCTGACGGGTGCGCAGCACGACGAGCCGGCCTGGCTGGCTGGGCCGCAGCCCGATGACGTGGGCCGGGCCATCGGGTCGACGGCTGCTCCGCCTTCGGCGATCGAGGTGGCGGCGGCGGCGTAGCGCTCGCGCACGAGCTCGCGGATGTCGTTGGTGGGAGCGCTCATCGTCGGTTCCTCTCGGGGCGGGTGGTCGGCGGGCCGGCGCGAAGCCGGCCGTTGATGCGGTGACAGCAGTCCGAGACGAAGTCGCGGGGCGGGCGCCGGCGTGGGGCGAGGCGGTCGACGAGTCGGGCGATCAGCTCAGCCATGCCGAGAGCTCCTTCAGGGCATCGGGACGGACGTAGTAGTAGGCCCACAGGCCGCGGCGCTCGGAGTCGACGATCCCGGCCGCGCGCAGCTTGGACAGGTGGTGCGACAGCGTGGACTGTGAGATGTCAAACAGCGGGACGAGCTCGCAGACGCAGACCTCGCCGGCGTGGCGGCGCAGGACGTCGACGAGCTGCAGCCGGATCGGATCGCCGAGCGCCTTGGCGACGTCGGCCATCCGTGCGGCATGCGCACGTTGGACGTCGGGATAGACGACGGGTTCGCAGCAGCGCTCGCCGGCGGCGCGCTTGCGCTTCGGCGTGAGTTCCAGATCGACGGCCATCGATCTAGATATATCGATTGAACCGACGTCTGTCAATGGATAGCGTGTGCTGTGTCCTCGCCCGCCGCCTGCCAGGAGCTCATGACCCCCACCCGAATCGCGATCAACGGCTTTGGCCGCATGGGCCGCCTGGCGCTGCGCGCCGGCTGGGACCGCGACGATCTGCGCTTCGTTCACGTCAACGAGCTGCACGGCGATGCCGCGACCGCCGCGCACCTGTTGTGCTTTGACTCCGTGCACGGCCGCTGGGACCGCCAGGCCAGCGGTGAGGGCGACACACTGATCGTCGACGGCACGCCGGTCAGCTACGGCAAGGCGGCCACGCCGCGCGAGGTGGCGTGCAGCGAACACGGCGCGGACATCGTGCTCGAGTGCACGGGCAAGTTCCGCAGCATCGACTCGCTGGCGCCCTACCTCGACCGCGGGATACGCAAGGTCATCGTCGCCGCGCCGGTCAAGGACGACCTCGCGCTAAACATCGTCGTCGGCGTCAACGACGACCGCTACGACCCCGCGGTTCACGACATCGTGACGGCGGCGTCGTGCACCACGAACTGCCTTGCCCCGCTGGTCAAGGTGCTCCACGAGGGCATCGGCATCCGGCGCGGGTCGGTCACGACGCTGCACGACATGACCAACACGCAGACGATCGTCGACGCGCCGCACAAAGACCTGCGCCGTGCCCGCGCCGCGTCCGTCTCGCTGATCCCCACGACAACGGGGTCGGCGACCGCGATCGGGCTGATCGTTCCCGAGCTACAGGGCAAGCTCGACGGCCTCGCCGTCCGCGTGCCGCTGCTCAACGCGTCGCTGACCGACGCCGTCTTCGAGGTGGACCGGCCCACCACGATCGCGGAGGTCAACGCGCTGATGCAGACCGCCGCCGAGGGCCCCTTCGCCGGGATCCTCGGCTACGAGGAGCGCCCGCTGGTGTCCGTCGACTACAAGGACGACCCGCGATCGGGGATCCTCGACGCGCTCTCCACGATGGTCACCGACGAGACCCAGGTCAAGGTGCTGGCCTGGTATGACAACGAGTGGGGCTATGCCAACCGCCTCGTCGAGCTCGCCGCAACCGTCGGCGCAAGACTACAGCACTAGTGGATGCGACGACGGACATCCGGCGCACCGCTGACCTGCGCAACTACATCCTGGTCACCGGGGCGTACTGGGCGGACACGATCACCGACGGCGCGATCCGGCTGCTCGTCCTCTTCTACTTCTACGAGCGGGGCTACAGCCCGATCGCCGTCGCCACGCTCTTTCTCTTCTACGAGTTCTTGGCATCGTCACGAACCTCGTCGGCGGCTGGCTCGCGGCCCGCCTCGGGCTGCGCTTCACGCTGGTCGGCGGCCTCGCCACGCAGCTGATGGCGCTCGGCATGCTGCTCGTCGCGCCCGCATCGCTGCTTGTCGTGCCCTACGTGATGGTCGCCCAAGCGTTCTCCGGGATCGCCAAGGACCTGACGAAGATGAGCTCCAAGAGCGCGATCAAGCTCGTCGTGCCCGAGGACGCAGCAGGGCAGCTGTATCGCTGGGTGTCGCTGCTGACCGGCTCGAAGAACGCTCTGAAGGGCGTCGGGTTCTTCCTCGGCGGCCTGCTGCTGACAACCGCCGGCTTCCACGCCGCCCTCGGCGTGCTCATGGTCTTGGTCACCACGGCGCTTGTCGTCGTTCTGGTGCTGATGCGCGGCGATCTCGGTCGCCCCGACCCCAAGGCGAAGTTCCGCGGCATGTTCTCCAACAACCGCGCGGTCAACACGCTGGCCGCGGCCCGGATCTTTCTGTTCGCCTCCCGCGACGTGTGGTTCGTCGTCGGTGTCCCGGTCTACCTGCGCGGCGAGCAGGGCTGGAGCTTCTGGCAGGTCGGCACGTTTCTCGCCGTGTGGGTGATCGGCTACGGCATCGTGCAGGCCGCCGCGCCGCGCTACGTCCGCGATCCCGACGGCCACACCGCCACGTGGCTGGCGTTCCTGCTTGCCGTCTTCCCAGCAGGCGTCGCGATCGCGCTCGCCGCCGGCGCCGACGGAACGCTCGCCGTCGTCGTCGGCCTGCTCGTGTTCGGCCTCGTGTTCGCGCTCAACTCGGCCGTGCACAGCTACCTCATCCTCGCCTATGCCGACGGCGACAGAGTCGCCATGAACGTCGGCTTCTACTACATGGCAAACGCCGGCGGACGCCTCACTGGCACCGTCCTCTCGGGCGTGCTCTATCAGACCCTGGGCCTCCAGGCCTGCCTCTGGGCATCAGCCATCTTCGTCCTCGCCGCCGGCGCGCTATCTCGGTCACTTCCCGCAAGTCGCCCAACAGGAGCCCGACGGCGCACACCAAGCCGACGGCGCTCCATGGCGAGCTGAGCACACCCACATCCTGCCGGCTACACCTCGCGCAGCGCCCGAGGGGCGCCCGTCTGCGATCGCACCGATGGCTGTAGGGGCCGTAGCCCGCGCCGACCACCGCCCGCGGCGATCGCGGGAGCGCGCCGGCACGCGGAGGCGCGCGGAGACGCCGACCCTTCCCGTCGATGCGGTTCACGGCCACACATGCCGGCCTTTGTGCGACAGTGCCCCCGAGGGGAAGGCAGACCACCGTGCAGCTGATCCGCATAGCCGGGCCGACGGAGCCGATGCGCCGCCTCGCCGAGGTCGAGGGGCTGGACTTCGAGCGCACGAGCGCGCGCCGGACGGGCGACGACCGCTGGCAGGTCTCCGGCTACGCGACCGACGGCGCGCTCGTCACGCTGCGCGAGCGCGGGCTGGACGTCGAGGCGGTGGTCGAGCCCGAGGCGCTCGACGAGCAGCGCCGGGTGCTCTTCACGCGGCTGCAGGCCGAACAGGCGCGCGAGGCCCGGGAGTAGTGGCCTACCCGGCGACCGTCCGCGCGATCGAGGCCGAGCTGGGGCGGCTCGCCGGTGACCACCCGCAGCTGTGCACGCGCACCGTCGCGCCCAACCGCACACACGGGGGCCGCAGCGTCTCCTACGTGACGGTGGGCGCGGGTGCGGCCGGCCGGCCGGTGCTGCTGACCGGCGGCATCCACGCCCGCGAGTGGGCGCCGCCCGACGCGCTGCTGAGCCTGCTCGATCGCCTGCTGCGCGCCTACGAGGACGAGGCCGACCTCGTCGTCGCGGCTTTCAGGGACACGTCGCCGGCGCGCGACATCGTCTATCCGCAGGTGTCGATCGCCGCCGCCGACGTCCGGCGGATCGTCGAGCGCGTCGAGCTGAACGTGCTCGCGCTGATCAACCCCGACGGTCGCGCGTTCTCGCAGTCCTCGTCCGCCAACGCGATGTGGCGCAAGAACCGCCGCCCGCCGCGCGCCGGCTCGTCGTGCACGGGCGTCGACCTGAACCGCAACTACGACATCGCGTGGGACTTCGAGCGCTACTACGACGATGCCGGCGACGTCGCGGTGTCGGCCTCGAAGGACCCCTGCGACGTCCAGGTCTATATCGGCCCGTCGGCGGCGTCCGAGCCCGAAACCGACAACGTCGCGCGCATCCTGCGCGACCGTCGGATCGAGTTCTACGTCGACGTGCACTCCTTCAGCCGCAAGATCCTCTTTCCCTGGGGCATGGACGACAACCAGACGCGCGACCCCGAGCAGAACTACCGCAACCCCGCGTGGGACGGCTTCCGCGACGGCGCCCTCGGCGGGCGCTACGGCGAGTTCATCCCGGCGGCGCTGCGCGACGAGCACGTGCGCATCGGGCAGGCGATGCACGACGCGATCCTCGACGGGGCCGGCAGCGACACCCGCGCCCGAGCACGCTCGCAGTACGACGTCGAGCCGTCGCTGGCGCTGTATCCGACGACCGGCACCGCCTCGGACTATGCGGCCAGCCTGCAGTTCGCCGACGACCCGCCGGGCCCGCGCGTCATCTCCTACACGCTGGAGATCGGCAGCGACGCCGATGGCGAGGGCGGCTTTCAGCCGGTGCCGGCGATCTATCCGAAGATCGAGCGCGAGGTGCACCTCGCGCTGATGGCCTTCCTGCTCGCCGCGGCGAGCTGAGCCAGGGGCGCCGGCCGGCGCCTCAGGCGGTCGCGCCCGCGGCCGGCCGCCGGCGCAGGTAGGCGAACATCTCGCGCAGCAGGCGGCGCTCGATCAGCGCCGTGGCCGCGAGCGTCGTCACGACGTACAGGGCGAAGACGGCCAGCGCGGCGACCAGCGTCTGCTCCTCGCCGAACGCCAGGCGCAGCGCGGCGACGAGCGCGACGCCCGGCAGGCTCGGCAGCAGCGCCCGCGCGGCGTGGCGCAGGAAGCGAAAGTCCGGAAACAGGCGCCGCAGGAAGACCATCCGGATCGTGAAGTTCACGACCTCGACAAGGACCGTCGCGATCGCCAGGCCGCGCAGGCCCTCCGTCGCCAGCAGCGGCAGCCCGATCGCCACGAACGCGAAGATCGAGATCGCCGCGGCGATGGCGATCGGCTTCGTGTCGGCCCGCGCGCGGTAGAAAGCGTCCCAGTTGAAGCCGATCTGGTGCACCGCGACCGAGACGCCGATCGCCTGCATGAGCCCGATGCCCGGCCGCCAGTCCTCGCCGATGCCGAACCGCACGAGATCCTCCGCGAAGACGGCGAGACCCAGGCCGAACGGCGCCCCCCACATGAGCGCGAGGCGATTGGATTTCACGAACGCCTCGTAGAGCAGGTCGGCGCGGTCCTTCACCGCGCAGATCGTCGGGTAGATCGTCTGCGAGATCGCCTGGTCGGCGCGGTCTGAGTACTGCGAGATCGTCGAGGCGAGCGCGATGATGCCGACGCCCGCCAGCCCCAGCTTGGCCTCGCCGACGATCAGCAGGCCCTGGCCGACGACGATGCCCGACATCCCGGCGAAAAACAGCGGCCACGAGAACGACGCGTAGGAACGCAGCGTCGCGCGGTCCCAGGTCCAGCGAAAGCGGTACGGCGACGCGCGCAGCGACACGAGCGCGCCGACCCAGGCGCCCACGACGACGCCGACGATCAGCGACCAGTAGTCCCAGCCCGCGATCAGCAGCCCCACGGCGATGACGAAGCCCGTCACCGGGTCGAGGATCTGCAGCTTGCGCTGGCGCACGAAGTCCATGTCGCGATAGAAGATCCACAGCGGCGCCTGCAGCGCCTGCGCGGGCACGACGAGCAGCGCGACGAGCGCCGGCGCGATGATCCCCGGCTCGTCGAAGATCGCCGCGAGCGCGGGCACGAGCGCGATCCCGGCCACGAGCACGGCGCCGGCGAGCGCCAGCTCGAAGGTCATCGCCTTGCGAAACGCGAGCTGCTGGTCGGGCTCGTCCTGCTGGATGTACTTCTCGCCGATCCCGACCTGGCGCAGGAACATGAGCGTGAACAGGACGACGAGCACGACGCCCCAGACGCCGTACTCGGCCGTCGTCAGGAACGCGGCGACGAGAAAGCCGCGGACGAGGTTCAGCGTGTTGACGCCGATCAGGAAGGCGGCGTTGACGATCGTGCCGCGCGCCGCGCGGATGCGCAGGCCCGAGCCCGCCTGCGGACGTGCGCGAATCGGATCGGGACCGGGCTCGGTGTCGGTCGGCCGCACGGCGTCACGATACGGGCCGGATCACCCCGGAGGCTCAACCGCCGCCGCGACGAACATCTAGCCTCTCGCGCGGTCATGCCCCTCGACGACTTCCTGATCGGCGCCGCGGTGTTGGGCGCGATGCTCGCGGCGGTCGCGGTCGCCACGGCGCTGATCGTGCGCCGCCGGCTGCGCCACCTCGATCGGCTCGAGCTCGGCCTGGCGAGCATCGTCGTCGGCACCGCGGTGCTGATCGCGGTGCATCTGCTGCCGCTCATGCTCGGCGTCCTGACGCGCGGCACGGTGCTGGCGGCGGCCGCGCTCGCGGTCGGGCTCGTCGCGCTCGTGCGGCCCGCGGCCGACGGCGGGCGGGCGCGCGACGAGCCACACGCGCCTGCGCCGCCCAGCCGCCGCGTCTCGTGGGCGCTGGCGGCGATCGCCGGCGCCTTCGCCACCGCGGCCGCGCTGGCCGACCTCGGGCGCTGGGCGGGCGACGAGCTGGTCGGTGTCGACCCGCTGACGTTTCACCTGCCCAACCTCGCGCGCTGGATCCAGACCGGCACGGTCTGGCAGATCGACCAGTTCGTCCCGCTGCTTGCGCAGGGCAACTACCCGCACAACGGCGACGTCGTGCTGCTCAGCGCGGTGCTGCCGTGGCACAACGACTTCCTCGTGCGCCTGCCGATCACGTTCTACCTCGTGGCGCTCGCCGTCGCGGTGTTCGCCGTCGCGCGCGAGCTCGGCGCGGCGCACGCGACGTCGGCGCTGGCGGCCGCGGTCGTCGTGTCGATGCCGGTCGTCGGGCTGGCGACGATCCCGCGCGCGCTGCCCGACTCGCTCATGTGGGCGACGTACACCTGCGGCGTGCTCTTTCTCCTGCGCCACGCGCGCACGCGCCGACGCTCGGACCTCGTGCTGGCCGGGGCGGCGCTCGCGATCGCGTGCGGCACGAAGTGGTACGGCGTCAGCTCGGTGCCGGCGCTCATCGCGATCTGGCTCGCCGCGCGGCTGCTGACGACGCGCCGCGCCGCTGAGCCCGGCCCGCTGCGGCGGGCGCTCGGCGACGGCGCGCTCGTCGGCGGCCTCGCCTTCCTCGGGACAGCGGTCTGGCTGGTACGCAACCTCGCGCTGTCGGGCAACCCGGTCTTCCCGCTGCAGGTCAAGCCCTTCGGCATCACGATCTTCGACGCCCCGCCCGACGTCATCCGTGACCAGGCGGGCTGGACGATCGCCGACTATGCGGGCGACCTCGCCGTGCTGCGCCAGCTCGCCGGCGAGATCATCGAGGGAATCGGCAGCGTTCCGGTCGTCTGCGCGCTCGGCCTCGTCGTCACGATCGCCCTTGCGCGGCGCCGCGGTCGCGCGCCCGACCCGCGCATTCTCGTCCTCGCCGCCGGCGCCGTCGTGCTCGGGCTGCTGTACACGATCACCCCGGCGACGGCCCTCGGGCTGCGCGGCGACCCGTCGCTGGCGAACTCCAACACGCGCTACGCGGTCCCGGCGCTGCTGCTCGCCGTGCCGGCGCTCGCGTGGGCGGTCGGACGGCTGCCGCGCGCACCGGCGCTCGCGCTCGAGCTCGCGCTCGCCGTGGGCGCGCTGTTCGGCGCCTGGTACGGCTATGAGGTGCAGGTGCGCGACCTCGCGCTCGCCGTGGCCGGGCTCCTCGCGCTGGCGGCCGGAGCATGGGTGCTGTGGCGGCTGCGCGACCGCCGGATCGTGCTCGCAGGCGCGGCGCTCGCGTCGCTGCTCGTCGGCCTGGCGGCCGCCAACCGCATGCAGGACCGCATCAACGATGGGCGCTACCGCAACATCGACCCGGGTGTCGACGCGATGCTCAGCGCCGCGCCGAGCGGCAGCCGCATCGGGCTGGCGGCGGACTGGACGGTCGCGGGCCTGTCGCCGATCTGGCCGGCGTTCGGGACGACGATCGACAACGAGGTCGAGTTCATGGGCCGCTTCGTCGACGGCTTCCTCACGCCATGGGACGACGAGCGCAGCTTCCAGGCGGCGCTGCGGCGCGGGCGCTACGACGTGCTCGTCGTCGGCCGCGGGTTCTATCCGCCCGAGGCGACGCCCGAGCAGCGGTGGGCGCTGAACGCGGGCTGGCGCACGATCGCCCTGACCGAGCGGCTGCGCGTGCTCGTCCCGCCGCCGGTCCAGGGCTGATCGCCGGGGGGCGACGCGCACCCCCGGCTCGTCGAGGCACCCGGTCTCGAACGCGATTCGGCGGACTCGCCCCCGGCGCCATCGAGCGCTCGTCCGCAGGACGGCGGCGCGCTCCCCCGGCGCTATCGGCCGATCGTCTGCAGGACGGCGGCCATGCGCGCGGTCTCGGCGTCGAGATCGGCGTGCGAGCGGACCCATTCGCGGCCGGCGAGACCGGCCCGCGCGCGCTCCTCGAGCGGCAGCGCCAGCACGTCGCGCAGCGCCGCCGCCAGCGCACCCGCGTCGCCGGGCGCCGTCAGGCGACCCCAGGGCGTGAGCACGCACTCGGGCAGCCCGACCTCGTCGCTGGCGACGACGAGCAGCTCCATCGCCATCGCCTCCTTGACGACGACCGGCATCGAGTCGCGGTCGCCGTCGGACGCGACGACGCAGGGCATCGCGAGCACGTCGGCCGCCTCGAGCGCAGCGCGCACGGCGGCGGGCGCAAGGCTGCCGGCGAACTCGATGCGCGCCGCGGCGCCGCCGCGCGCCGCGCGTTCCTGCAGCGCTGCGCGCAGGGGTCCGTCGCCGACGATCCGCGCCCGCACGCCGGGCAGCTGCGCGACGGCATCGATCAGCACGTCGAAGCCCTTCTTCTCGACGAGCCGGCCGACGGCGAGCACCGTCCGCCCGCCCGGCAGCGCCGTGGCGCGGCGAAAGACGCCAGCGTCGACGCCCATGACGACCTTGTGCAGGTTCGCCTGCGGCGCGACGCCGCGCAGATGGCGCACGTTGTAGTCACAACCGGTGAACACGGCGTCGGCGCGGACAAGCTTCTCGCGCAGGTTGCGCGGCGTCAGGAAGATGTCGTAGGCGTGCGCAGTGACGCTGAAGGGCCGGCGGGTGAGCGCCGCCAAGCGCATCGCGTCCAGCGCGGCGCCGCCGGCGAAGTGCGCGTGCAGGTGCTCGTCGCCGCGCTCGACGATCGCGCGCGCGGCCGGCGCGAGCGCGCGCAGCGGCCGCGCCCACTCCGCGCGGCGCCAGCACCGGCGCCGGACGACATCGCGCGCGCAGGCCAGCGGCCGGCGCTGCAGCAGCCACAGCAGATCGCCGGCGGCGCGTCGCCGGTCGTCGTCGGCAAGCACGTGGACGTCGATGTCGCCTGGCGCCTCCGGGTTGGCATCCGCGGCGCGCGCCGCCGTCAGCACGGCGACGTCGTGGCCGATCCGGCGCAGCGCCTGCAGTTCGTTGACGACGAACGTCTCCGACAGCTCTGGCCAGTGGTCCAGGACGAACAGCAGCCGCATCGTCAGGCGCGCGCCATGGCCGGCCGCCACCCGGTTCTCGACGCCGTCGCGCCGGCGGCGTGCGCTGTCTGCCGGTGCATGTCGGGCTCGAGTTTAAAGGTCCAGGCGGTGCACCGGATCTTGGAGTGACAGACTTGCTCCTAGTGGGCGGTAGCCTGACGTGCGATGACCGCCGCAGTTACACCGTCTGGCGTGCGCGACGGCGACCCCGCCGCACTCGCGGGCGTCTGCGCGGCGCGCGGTCCGTCGGTCCTGGCCTACTGCCGCCACATCGCCGGCGAGGCCGCTGCCGGCGAAGCCGCCGCAGATGCCTTTGCGACCTTTCGCACGGCCGTCATCGCGACATCCGGGCCGGCGGACCTGAACCCGGAGGCGCTGCTGATCAACGCCACCCGGACGGCGGCCGCGCGCCATGCTCCGCACGCGGAGCAGGGCGTGTGCTCTGTCGTGCCGTTGCTGCTGGCGCGGCGCGCCGAGAAGACCATCTCCGAGCGCGACCTCGAGATCCTCGAGCAGCATCTCGACAGCTGCTGGGCGTGCCGCGCACCCGTCGCGCGCGCGGAGGCCGCCGAGCGCGCCTACCGCGATCCGCCCGATCTGCGGATGGACCCGGCGATCACCGCCGCGATCATCGCCGCGATGGCCGCGGCCGACGGCGACCCGCTCGCGGCCACCACCACGGACGAGCAGGCGACGGCGGAGTGTCGGACGCCCGGGGCGCTCGAGCCCGAGCGCGCCGCCGCACAGGCCGACACGAGCGGCGACGCCGGCGACATCTCGCACCCGACGCGGCGCGCGGGGCTCATCCCGTCGCTGCTCGGCTCGCTGGGCCTGCGCTCCAGCGGCGCCGCCCGACCGCGCGGCGCCGCGCGAGTGCCTCCACCCGTCGACGCGCCCGAGCCCGGACGTGAGAGCGCGCCTGAAGCGCGGCCCAAACCGGCGCGCGACCGCGCCGCGCCGCGCGTGGCGCCCGGCGCCCAGATCCCCCGCGTCAGGCCCGCGCCGAAGGCCACGGTGGTCTCACCCGCCGCCAGCGTCTTCGCCAGCTCGCGCTCGCGCCCGCGCAAGTTCAAGGCGCGGCCGCTGCCGATCGTGCTTCCGATCACGGTCGTGCTGCTCGCGGTACTCGCCGCGCTGTTCGTGTCCGGCGTCATCGGCGGCAGCGAGCCGGCCTCGAGCCCGCGCGTCGCCGCTCCCTCCGACACGCCGGCCGGCGGTGCGGGCGACGACGTCGCGCCTGTGCCCGGCGCAAAGGATGCGACTGCCGACGACGTCGAGGCCGCCAAGGCGCGCGAGCGCGCCCGCGCGGTACGCAAGCGCGCGCCCGCCGCCGAGCGCCAGACCACGCGCACGACGCCCGCCACGAGGTCGACGCCCGCGACGCCACCGCCTGCCGCGGCCGCGCCGCCCGCGGCCGCAGCGCCACCGCCCCCGCCGCCACCACCACCACCACCAGCCGCGCCCGCCAAGCGCGCCGACAACAACAACGACCGCGACGGCGGCTCGCGCAAGGCCGAGGCCGGCCGCGGCGCGACCGGCGCCGAGCAGATCCCGCCCGCGGAGGACACGTCGAACGTTCCGGACCTGGCGCCTGCGCCCGAGCCCGCGACGCCTCCGTGACGTGGTCGTGGGAGCGCCCGCATCGCTCGAGCCCGAGATCCAGCGCGTCGGGCAGGCGCTGTCGGAGGCCTTCCCGTCGCACCGCGGCAACCCGCTCAAGGCGCTTGACGACCGCACGATGGATTTCGCCGCGCAGGACGCCGAACTGCGCGCCGCGCTGTTTCGCTTCGTCGACGTCGTGCCCGCCTGCCGCTCGCTGGACGACCTCGCCGCGCACCTGACGAGCTTCCTCGAGCAGGTCCACACGCAGCCCCCGTCGCTGCGTGCCGCGATGCGGATGGGCGACACGAAGGCGGGCCGCGCCGCGCTTGGCGCCGCGGGCGCTGCCGCGGTGCGCCACATGGCGCACCGCTTCATCGTCGGCGAGGACCCGCAGGCCGCCCTGCCGACACTGCGCAGGCTCTGGCGCGACGGGATCGGCGCCTCGGTCGATCTGCTCGGCGAGGCGACGGTCACCGCCCAGGAGGCCGACCGCTACGCCGCGCGCTGCGCCGAGGCGCTCGACACGCTCGCGGACGCCTATGCGCAGCTCGACGAGCAGCCGCGGCTCGAGCGCGACACGACCGGGCCGCTGCCGCGCGCGAACCTGTCGGTCAAGGTCTCCGCACTGACGCCGCTGCTGCGCCCCGAGGCGCCCGAGCGCGGCCAGCGGGACGCCGCGCCACGGTTGCGCGGGCTGCTGCGCCAGGCCAGGGAGCTCGACGCGCACCTGCACATCGACATGGAGTCGCTGGACTCGCGCGAGGCGGTGCTCGAACTCGTGCTGAACCTGCTCGCCGAAGCCGAGTTCGCCGACGGGCCGAGCGCGGGCGTCGTGCTGCAGGCCTACCTGCGCGACTCGCCGCAGACGCTCGACACGATCCTCGAATGGGCCCGCCGGACGTCGCGCGCCCAGCCGCTCGTCGTGCGGCTTGTCAAGGGCGCCTACTGGGACCACGAGGTCGTCGAGGCGCGCCAGCACGGCTGGAGCGTCCCCGTCTTCGAGCGCAAGGCCGACTGCGACGTGAACTTCGAGGCGCTCGCCGCGCGCCTGCTCGAGGCCCGCCCGCTGCTGCGCGTCGCCGTCGCCTCCCACAATCTGCGCTCCGTCGCGCACGCGGTCGCGTGCAACGCGTGGCTGGGCGGCGGCCCCGGCGACGTCGAGTTTCAGGTCCTGCGTGGCCTCGGCGACGACCTCGGCCAAGCGCTGGCCTCCAGCGGCCTGCGGGTGCGCTCCTATTGTCCGGTCGGCGACCTCGTCGCGGGGATGGCCTACCTCGTGCGACGGCTGCTCGAGAACACCGCCAACGAGAGCTTTCTCGCCGACCAGGCGCAGGGCGTTCCGCTCGAGCAGCTGCTGGCGGCTCCGGAGGCATCGCCCTCATGACGACGCTGGCGCCGTTTGCCAACGAAGCGGTGCTCGAGCTGCGCCGCGCGACCGAGCGCTCCAAGCTCGCCGTCGGCCTCGGCGAGCTGCGCCTGCCGCTGAAGGTGCCCGTCTGGATCGGCCGCGAGCGGCGCTTCGGCGACGAGCTCGTCTCCACCGACCCGGGCCGGCCCGAGCGCGTCGTTGCGCTCGCTGCGCGCGCGACGGCGGCGGAGGCCGATGCCGCGGTCGCGACCGCGGGCGCCGCGTTCGGCGACTGGGCGGCGACCCCGGTCGACGAGCGCGCGGCGGCCCTGCTGCGCGCCGCCGCCTGGATGCGCGAGCGCCGCGCGTCGCTGGCGGCACTTGCGGTTCGCGAGTGCGCCAAGCCCTGGACGGAGGCCGACGCCGACGTCTGCGAGGCGATCGACTTCCTCGAGTTCTATGCGCGCGGGGCGCTCGAACTGCAGGACGGCGGCTCGTCCGGCCCGGCGGGTACGCAGCTGCTGCAGGTTCCCGGCGAGCACAACGAGCTGCGCTACGTGCCGCGCGGCGTGTGCGCGGTGATCGCGCCGTGGAACTTCCCGCTGGCGATCCCGACCGGGATGACGGCCGCGGCGCTGGCGACCGGCAACACCGTCGTGCTCAAGCCCGCCGAGCAGGCACCGGGCTGCGGGCTGCGCGTCATCGAGGCGCTGCGCGCCGGCGGCGTGCCGGCCGGGGCGATCGCCCTGCTGCCCGGCGAGGGCGAGGCCGGCGCGGCGCTGGCGAGCAACCCTGCCGTCGCCACGATCGCCTTCACCGGCTCGGGGCCGGTCGGGCTGGAGCTGCTGCGAACGGCGGCGGAGCCCAAACCAGGGGCGCGCCAGCTCACGCGCGTCGTCGCCGAGATGGGCGGCAAGAACTGCATCGTCGTCGATTCCGACGCCGACCTCGACGAGGCGATCCCGGCGATCGCCGACTCGGCCTTTCACTACGCCGGCCAGAAGTGCTCGGCGGCCGCGCGGGTGCTCGTCCACGAGGCGCTGCACGACGGCCTCGTCGAGCGCCTCGCCGGGGCGGTCGCGGGCCTGCAGGTGGGGCCGGCCGACGACTTCGGGACCGACGTGCCGCCCGTCATCGAGCGCGAGGCGCAGGAGCGCGTGCAGCGCTACGCCGCAATCGCCGCGGAGACCGGCGAGATCGTCACGGGCAGGTCCCCCGGTCCGGACGAGGGCTGGTACGTCGCGCCCGTCATCGCGACGGGCCTGCCGCCGGATTCGCGCGTGCTGCGCGAGGAGGTCTTCGGGCCGCTGCTGACCGTCGAGCCGGTCGGCGACGTCGACGAGGCGATGGACCGCATCGACGCGCTGCCCGTCGCGCTCACCGGCGGGCTGTTCAGCCGCAACCCGCGCACCGTGCAGCGCGTGATCGATCGCTCGCCGGTCGGCAACCTCTACATCAACCGCTCGACGACGGGCGCGATGGTCGGCCGGCAGCCGTTCGGCGGCAACCGGCTGTCGGGCACGGGCACGAAGGCGGGCGGGCGCGACTACCTGCTGCACTTCGTCGAGCCCCGCGTCGTGACCGAGAACACGGTCCGCCACGGGCTCGTCGTGTAGCGCTCGCGGGGTAGGCGCCCGCGGCGGGCGCTTCCGGCTGCTCCGGGGCGGGTAGCTGACCAGCATGCGCGCACTCGACGCTCTTCCACGCATTGCCGAGCTCTCCCTGCAGGCCGCACGCCAGGCCGGATCGCTCGCCCTGTCGGCCCTGCGCACGGTGGCAGCGCCGCTCGCCGAACACCGCCGCTCCGGCGCAGACCGCAGCGGCTGGACCCGCGATTGGGAGCCGCAGTCGTCGCGGCCTGTCGGCGAGCCGCCACCGCCGCCGAGCGCGCCACGGCGGCCTGCCGCTGCAGCGCCGGCGCCTACACCGGCTCCGGCTCCGGCTCCGGCTCCGGCGGCGGCCCCGGCGGCACCGGCGGCGGCGAGCCCAGCGCCTCCGGCGGCGGCGACCTCAGCGGCTCCGTCTGCCACGGCGGCGGCACCGGCAACGGCCCCGGCGGGCGGCCCGGCCGCGGCCGCGCCCGCGCACGTCGATCGCGAGGCGGTCGTCGTGGCGGAGTCCGCCGATGCCGGCGCTGCCGACGGCGCCGGTGCCCAGATCCGCGTCGACGAGCCGTGGGACGGCTACAGCCGCCTCACGGCCAAGGACGTCACCGCGCAGCTCGCCACGGCAGATCCCGCCACGCTCGCCGTGGTGCGCCTGTACGAGGTGGCCAACCGCAATCGCCGCACCGTGCTCGCGGCGATCGACCGCCGGCTCGCGACCGCCAACCGCTGAAACGCGCGACGCGGCGTCAGCGGCGCTCGACGCGCGTCACGCCGCGGCCCTCGTGCCAGGACTCGATCACGAGGAACTCCGGCGGGTCGGGCAGCGAGATCACGACGAGCTCGGCCACGTCGCAGCGAAACAGGTGCGCCGGTCCGGGACCCCCCTTGCCCCCGAAGATCCGGGTGCGAAGCTCCTCGTCGACGTTCTCCTCGACGCGCCCGGCGAGCTTGGCGTCGCCGCGCCAGCCGGCGTCGGGGTCCGGCGAGCCGCTGTGCAGCGCGAAGCGCGGATCGCGCTGCAGGTCACGCGCCTTCAGCGACTGCCACATGCTGCCAAGCCACAGCTCGCCGTCGGCGAAGATCACCTCGCTGCCGCTGATCCGCGGCGCGCCGTCCCTGCGCAGCGTCGCGAGCGTCTTGTGCACGAAGGCATCGAGGAACTCGCGGGCGAGCGCGGTCAGCTCGGGAGCCTGCGCCTCGATCTCGCTCCAGGAGGCCACGAGGCGCAACCTAGCGCGTACCCGACGCTGACGTCAGCGCTTGCGTAGACGCACGACGTCGAAGCGCCGCGTGAGGACCTTGCCGGCGCCGGCGCTGTTGCGCGGAGCGAGCGTCAGGACGTGGCGGCCGGTTCCCAGGCGGCGCAACGGCGCGATCGGGAACGCCATCGTGTTGCTGCCGCGGTGAAACGACGTCGTCCAGCGCGCGATCGTGCGCTGGCCGCGGCGCAGGACGACGGCCGCGGCGCCATCGGTGTTCGCGCGATAGAGCAGTCGCGGCACCCGCGCGGCCTTCGTGCGCTGCTGCGCGCGGCGCGAGGCGAACGTCACGAGCAGCGGGAAGCGCGGGGCGATGAGGCTCGGTGCGGGCAGGGGTGTGGTCCATGCGATCGACGCGGCGCCCGTCACGCTCGGCAGGTTGGGATCGTGCACCGCGAGGGCATGCGTGCCGTAGGGCAGGCCGGTGAAGCTCAGCGAATCGGGGCACCGCGCCCAGCTGGCGCTGTCCAGGCGGCAACGCACCGCGCTCGATGAGCGGTGGCCGGCCAGGACAAACGACGCGCTGACACTCCCGTACGGGGTCGCACCGCCCAGCGGCGCGAGGTGGGCGACGGCGGGCGTCGGGTCGACGTTGCCGGCGGCGTCGCGCGCCCGCACCGCCACGGTCGCGCCCGCGAGCGCGCTGAGCGGGCTCGTGCAGGCGGCCCACGGTCCTGGTTGGATCCGGCACTCGAACCCGACCGCGGTCTCGGAGACGAAGCTGACCTGGCCGGCGGCCCGCGGGGCCGGGTGCACGGCGAGCAGCAGCGTCTCGGGGGTGGTCAGGTCGACGCGCCAGCTCACGGTCAGCGGCCCCGCGGCGGCGATGCCGTACCGGTCGGTGGCCAGGATCGCAACGCTGTGGTCTCCCTCGGCGAGCCCGGCGTAGGACGCGGACCCGCCGCAGGCCTGGCGGGCGCCCCCGTCCAGTTGGCAGCTGAACGTGGAGCCACTCTTCGTAACCGTGAACGCCAGCACGGCGTCGGCGCGCGCGCTATGCGCGGCCGGCGCTGCGGTGACGCGCACAGCGGGCTGGGTGACGTCCGCCACGGTGCCGAAGCGGGCTGCGACCCCAGCGGCGTCCAGTGCGCCGTCGTGGAGCGACACCTCGTCGACGCCGCCGCGCCAGTAGAAGGTCGAGCTGCCCGAGTAGCGGCCGAGGTAGAGCGTGCGGGCCGTGGCCGTCGGGGGCGCCGGCAGCGTTCCGCTGGCGACGCGCTTGCCGTCGAGGTAGAGCGCGGTCTCCAGGCCGGCGACGGTCGCCACGACGTGGTGCCACGTTCCAGTTGGGACGGCGGAGCCGATCGTCGTCCTCGAGCCGGTGCCGTTTCCGACCTGCAGCGTCAGGCGGTTGGCCGAGTCGACTCCGAATTGAACTCCGGAGCTCGCTGTGCCGCGGCTGAGGATGTGGCGCGTCCCCGCCGCGCCGGGGCGCGGGTTGACCCATGCTTCGAGCGTGACATCGTCCGGCAGCGGCGGCGCGCCGTACAGCGCGACGGCGCTGCCGCCCTGGAGCGTGATGCCGGCGCCGACATCGTCGGAGCGGGCGGTCTGGGTGCCGAGCAGCGGGCTGCCGCTCAGCGTGCCGACGCGGCCTGCGACCGTGTCCAGCAGCGTGGTGCCCGCCACCTCGTCGAGCGACCAGTGGGCGAGCAGGGCCGGCGTGGTGGGCGTCGTGTCGGCACGGCTGGCGCTTGGCAGCGCGACGACGGCGAGCACGGCGATGCCGGCTACGAGGGTGTGGGGGAACCGAGGGACGTTCATCGTGTTCCCGCGGTGATCGTGCGGCCGCGCCCGATCTTGAGCGCGGGCTCAAGTTGGGCGCGTGGCCGCCGATCGACTCGTTCGTGCGCCGCCTGCTGTTCGCCCCTGTCCTCGTCCTCGTGCTCGCCCTGCTGCCCTCCGTGGCCGCCGGCCGGACGCTGGCCGGCACGCCGGGACCAGACCGGCTCGTCGTCACGCTCGCGGGGGGGCTGCTCGTGCTCGCCGGGGGCGGGCCGGACACGGTCCGGGGCGGGCCCGGCGCCGACCGGCTGTTCGGCGACGGCGGCGCGGACAAGGTCGAGGGCGACGGCGGCGACGACACGCTCGACGGCGGCTCGGGCGGCGACGTCCTCGACGGAGGCCCCGGCGACGACACCGTCGTCGGCGGCTTCGGCCATGACACCCTCATGGGCGGGTCCGGCGGCGACGACCTCGACGGCAGTGCCGCCCCCGATCATCTCTACGGCAACGACGGCGACGACCTCCTGCACGGCGGCGGCGGCGTCGACGTGCTGTCGGGCGGCGCCGGCGCGGACACCCTGTCGGCCGACACCGGCTCTGACACGATCGACGCCGGTGACGGCGACGACATCGTCTACCTCAACAACGGCAGTGCTCCCGGCCCGGTCGATTGCGGCCCGGGCACCGACACGGTCTACGTCAGCCCGCTCGACCAGCCCGGCGGCAGCGCGACGCGCGCCGCGCTGGAGGGCGGGCGCCTGCGCAACTGCGAGATCCTGCTCGAAGCCGACGCCGTCGTCGACGATGCGAAGGGCCTCACCACCCTGACCAGCGACAGCGGCCAGGCGATCACCGGCAGCGACCGCGACGACAACCTGCTCGGCGGCGCCGGCGCCGACCGCATCGACGCCGGCGCGGGCCACGACGTGCTGTGGGGCAATCGCCACCCCGACGGCCCCAGCCGTGGCACCGACACCCTGATCGCCGGACCCGGCGACGACATCGTGTACGGCGGCCGCGGCGCGAACATCATCGACGGCGGCCCGGGTGAGGACTTCCTCCAGGGCGGGCAGGGCTCCAACCAGCTCGCCGCCGGCACCGGCGACGACCGTGTCCGCCTGCGGGGCCGGGGGACCAACCGCATCAGCGCAGGCCCGGGGGCGGACCTCATCGAGGCCTACGCGGCGGGTTCCACGCGAATCGACTGCGGTGCCGGCGACGACACCGTGCGGATCGGCTTCAACCGCCGCGTGCGGACGGTCGGCTGCGAGCGCGTCACGCGCCGCTATCGCGGCGCATAGCGCCACGCCTCATCCGGTGCGCGCCGCAGCGCACGCGGCCACGAACCGCTCGTGCAGCCTGCTGTCGCTGCCGAGCTCCGGATGAAACGCGACCGCGAGCACGTCGCCCTGCTGCGCCGCGACGGCGTGCCCGTCGACCTCGGCGATGATCTGCACGTCGTCGCCGTGCGCGGCGATCCACGGCGCGCGGATGAACACGGCGCGCAGCGGCGGCCCGTCCAGGCCGCTGACCTCGAGATCGGCCTCGAAGGAGCGCACCTGGCGCCCGAAAGCGTTGCGGCGCGCCTGGATGTCCATCATCCCCAGGTGCTCGCGGTCGAGCATGATCAGCCCCGCGCAGGTCCCGAACACCGGCCGGTTGAATGACCGCAGCGGCTCGCCGAGTTCCTCGCGCTCGATTCCGAGCGTCATCGTCGTGGACTCGCCACCAGGGATGACGAGGCCGTCGAGGCCCTCCAGATCAAGCGGGACGCGGACCTCGCGCACGTCGGCGCCGAGGGCGCGCAGCATCCGGGCGTGGGCCGCGAAGCCGCCCTGGAGGGCGAGCACCCCGATGAGCATGGGCGGACTACCAGCCGCGCTGGGCGAGCAGCTGATCGTCGCCGAGCGCGCGCGTCTCGAGCGAGTCCATCGCCGGACCGAGCCCCTCGGATGCCTGCGCGACGCGGATCGGGTCGGCGAAGTGGGTGCAGGCCTCGACGATCGCGCGCGCACGGCGCTCGGGCTCGGAGGACTTGAAGATCCCGGATCCGACGAACAGCCCCTCGGCGCCGAGCTGCATCATCAGCGACGCGTCGGCGGGGGTCGCGATGCCGCCCGCGCAGAACAGCACGACCGGCAGCCCGCCCTCGTGGGCGACGCCGCGCACGAGGTCCAGCGGCGCCCCGAGCTGCTTGGCGGCCGTCGGCAGCTCGGTCTCGTCGAGCGTGCCGAGGCGGCGGATCTCCGTGCGGATCGCGCGCATGTGGCGCACCGCCTCGACGATGTCGCCGGTGCCCGCCTCGCCCTTGGAGCGGATCATCGCCGCGCCCTCGCCGATGCGCCGCAGCGCCTCGCCGAGGTTCGTCGCGCCGCAGACGAACGGCACCGAGTAGTCCCACTTGTCGATGTGGTTGTGCTCGTCGGCGGGCGTCAGGACCTCGGACTCGTCGATGTAGTCGACCTCGAGCGCCTCGAGCACCTGCGCCTCGGCGATGTGGCCGATCCGCGCCTTGGCCATGACGGGGATCGTCACGGCATCCTGGATGCCCCTGATCATCGCGGGGTCGGACATGCGTGCGACGCCGCCGTCGCGGCGGATGTCCGACGGCACGCGCTCGAGCGCCATGACCGCGACCGCGCCCGCGGCCTCCGCGATGCGCGCCTGCTCGGCGTCCACGACGTCCATGATGACGCCGCCCCTGAGCATCTCCGCCAGGCCGGCCTTGACGCGGAATGTGGCTTCGTCACGCACGGAGGCGATTGTATTGGCTGGCCCGCCACACTCCGTCAACAGACGCGGCCCGGCCCGGGGCCGCGGTCCTGACGGCTGCGGAGAAACCGCCCCTTGCGTGTAGCCGCGCGGAAGGGCTAGCGTTGGGCGATCGCGGATTCGGCGCGGGCAAAGAACGGGAAACGAGGGTTCCTCGCGCGGCTGCGTGGCAAGGGCGCGGCGCGCGACGGTCCGCACGTGACCCTCGAACTCGGCGGCCCGGACGCACCCAACGCCGACGTGACCGCCGCCGCGCTCGCGCACGTCCTCAGCCGCCCCGACTCGATCCGGCAGCGAGCCCAGAACGCCGCGACGATCTCCAGCGCAGTCGCCGCCGCACTCCTGATCACGGCACTGGGGCGCATCACGGCCGAGAAGGATCTCCTCAACGTGGTCACCACGATCGTCTTCGTGGGCGCGATCTTTCTGTGGGCCCTGAGCGTTGCGCTGTTCGTCCACGCTGTCGCATTCGTCGACAAGCCCACGACTCCCCGCGGCGAGAGCGACTCGACCACCAGCGCCGAGAAGACCCCGCCCGCCGGGTACCAGTTGCTGGTCGACAAGTACGAGGACTACGCCGACGAGGTTCGCGACAACATGCGACGAGCGGCCATCGCGTCCGCTGTGGCGATCGCGCTGACGGTGGGAGCGATGGGGACCGCGCTCGTGGACGCACACAGCTCCGACGACAAGACGATGTCGCTGGCGCTGAGCCCTGACGGGAACGCAGCCGTGCGGAGTCTGTGCGGCTGGTCGAATATCAGCGCACCGCTGACGCACGTCGATGGCGACCTCTCGGCCGACGAGCTGGGCGACGTCGTCCTGCAGGTGGAGAACGTGATCGGACACTTCGGACCATCGGGCAAGCGGCGAGAGCGTGCCGAGCGCCGCACATGTCCCGCCGCGAAGCAACTGCACCTCCGCCGCTCCATCGTTCGTGGTGCGGTCGACCCGCCCAGACCTACTTGAGCTTGAACGCCTTGATGCGGTCCGCGTAGCCGTCGGCGTCGCGGGCGTAGACGCCGTACGAAAGCGCCTGGACCATGCTCAGCAGCGCGGTGTGCGAGCGCACGTAGGCCGGGCTGTTGGACGAGTAGTACAGGCGGATCTGCGCGAGCTTGGCCACCTCCGACAGCGTCGCGTCGGTGATCGCGATCGTCCGTGCCTTGCGGTGGCGGGCGAGCTTCATCGCGCGCACGACCAGGGGATGCGGTCGCCCCGCCGAGAGCCCGATGACGAGCGTCTCGTCGTCGATCCGGCTCAGGCGCCCGAGCGCCTCCTGCGACGGGCTCGCGACGATCTCCGCGCGCAGGTCGAGCAGCATCAGCAGGTGGCGCAGGTAGGAGGCGAAGAACGCCATCTGGTCGGTCCCCGCGACGAGCAGCCGCGGCGTCGTGGCGATCGCCTGGACCGCCGCCTCGATCTCGCTGCGCGAGACCTTGCGCGCGGTGTCCTCGACGTTGGCGTGGTCGGCCGCGAGCATCGTCTCGAACTCGTTCTGGTCCAGCGAGAACAGCGGTGCGACGGGGCTGGGGCCGCTGACCACGGGCGACGTCGCGTGGCGGCGGCGGTACTCCTCGCGGGCGGACCCCTGCAGCTCGGGATAGCCCTCGAAGCCGAGCGCCTGCGAGAAGCGCACGACGGTGCTCGAGGACGTGTTCGCGCGCCGCGCGAGCTCCTCGGCGGTCTGGAAGGCGACCTCGTCGAGGTGGTCGACGATGTACTGGGCGACGTCCTTCTGCGACCGCGAGAAGTCGTCGAAGCGGGCTTGGATGTACGTGGAGAGCGACTCGGGAGTCGTTGGCGTGGCGGATCGCTTCATGGACGACAGCCTGTTTCGACGACGGGCGTCCTGTTCCCTTCCGGCCTTCGCCAAGCCCGTGGATCCAGGCCGAAGAACCGAGCGCGCCCGGCGGGGTCACACCGGGCGCGCGAAACCGAGAGTGACTGGGCGGCGGGGGATATGGGCCGAACCGGCTCTCGGCGGGTTCTGGCTCGGTGATTCCCCTGGCCGCGGCACCCAAACGTCATTCATGACATCAAGACACCCGGCCGCTCGATTCGTAGCGGCGTAGCGCCGGGCGGGGCCCTTCGGGGACCGTGACGAACGCCCGTCCGTCGCCCGTGAGCGCCAGTGCCTCGGCCTGTCCCTCGCCCGCCAGGTCGGCGTCGGCGCGGCACGGATCGCGGCGCAGCGCGGCGGTCAATGTCTCCCCCGGGCGCCGGCGCCAGACGTACGCCTGGTCGTACGTGCGCAGCGCGATCGTGCGCCCGTCGGCCGAGACGTCGCCAGCGGTGACGGCCTCGACGGGTCCGAGCCTGATCGTCCCGGCGTGGCGCAGCGTCGTGACCTGCCGCGACGAGGCACGCCGCGCGACGTAGACGCGCGCGTCGCCGCCGAAGCTCTTGGCGACGATGACGATGGCACCCGTCGCGCGATCGAACAGCAGCGCCTCGGCGTCGCGCGCGCCGCCGGGGTAGCGCAGCTCGTAGCGTGCGGCGACGGTGGTGGTGGTGGTGGTGGTGGTGGTGGTGGTGGTGGTGGTGCCGGCGGGGTCCGTCGCGCGCGGCTCGGGCACGCGGTAGACGACGACGGAGGGGCGCTGTGCGAGGTTGTCGCCGATGTCGCCGACGAGCAGCGCGCCGCGCGGACCGATCGCGATGTCCTCCCAGTCGACGTTCTCGGCACCCGCCAGCGCGACCTCCGCCACCGTCGCGCCCGACGTCCTGACGGCGAGCAGCCGCGGGCGGTCGCCCGAGTCGTTGTGCGTCCAGAGCACGCCGGGCCGCTCCTGCGACAGCACGAGCCCCGACAGCTCCCCCGCCGCCGGTGACGCCACGCGGCCGGTGACGCGGACGCGGAGGGCGCCGTCGCAGAGCGCGGGCTTAGCCGCGGCCCGCGCCGCCGTGGTCCGGACGGCGGACGGCGCCGGCGCCGGCTCGCTGCCCCCGCAGCCGGCGAGCGCGGCGATGCCCGCGAGGCTCGCCGCCAGCGGCGGCACCAGGCGGCGGGCGATCAAATCCCCAGGCGCTTCACGGTCTCGCGCGCTCGCACGACGCGCTGATCCTTTTCGGCGTGCGAGGCGGGCATGTTCGTCATCTCGACGAGCGACAGCACGTCCCGCGCCAACTGCTCCTGCATCGCGAGCGCGCCCTCCGCGACCTCGAGCAGCTGATCATGGCTCAGCGAATCCGCTCTGTCTCCAACCATCCTGCGCAGAAAGAAGCCCATCAGATCCCCTGATTTCCTCGGCTTGGATGCTCGGGCGGGCATTATCCCGCCTGACGCGGGAGCTACGGTCCTACCCGCGGGGCAGTAGCTCAGTTGGTCAGAGCAGCCGACTCATAATCGGTTAGACGGAGGTTCGAGTCCTCCCTGCCCCATCCGCTCGCCACCCGCGCGCCCGCCGCGACCATCTCCTCCAGTGCGCGAGCGCCGTCGCCCTCCCGCACGTCGACGGCGGCGATCGCGTCGGCGAGCACCGTCGTCGCAAAGCCGGCGTGGAGGGCGTCGAGCACGGTCGCCTTGACGCAGTAGTCCGTCGCCAGCCCGCCGACGAGGACGTGCCTCACGCCGGCGTCCCGCAGCAGCTTGGCGAGCCCAGTGCCGTCAAACCCGGAGTAGGCGTCGGCGCCCTGGGTCGTGCCCTTGTCGACGAGCGGGCCGTCGAGCGCGGCGATCGCCGGGTCCAGCTCGGCGCCGTACGTTCCCGCGACGCAGTGCACGGGCCAGATCCCGCCCTGGTCGGTGAACGAGCAGTGGTCGGCGGTGTGCGCGTCGCGCGTCCTGACGACCAGGCTCACGGCGCTCGCCGCGCGCACGAGCGGCTCGACGACGGCGTCGCCGCCGGGCACCCCGAGCGCGCCGCCGGGGAGGAAGTCGTGCTGGACGTCAACGGCGATTAGTGCGGTCTCGGGCATGGCCGGCGCTCCTGTCTGGGGGTCTGTGACGAGGCGCTCGCGCAGCGCGCGCAGGCGCGGCGAGCGCGCGAGCGGGGGCACATGGGACTCCACGATCCGCGCGCGCTCGGCAGCGGCGTACGCGCGGTCGGCGTGCAGGTCAGGGGCGCGCGGCGTGCGCGCGCCGTCGCGCATGACCTCGGCGAGCAGCGCGATGCCCGCGACCGGCTCGTCGGCGAGGTGCAGGACGCAGGAGCCGTCGGCGCGGCGCGTGACCTGGTGGGCGCCCGGGTCGGTCTCCTTGCCCGGCGAGAGCTTCATCGCGTAGCGCAGCGCGAGGTCGCGCTCGCCGTGCTGCTCGACGAGCTTGTAGATCGCGCCGATCGCCTCGCCGCTGCGCAGCCGGGTGCCGACGCCGAACGCCCCCGCGGGCGCCCCGCCGGCGACGAGCGAGCCGATCTGCGCCGCGTCGAGATCGCCGCTGAGGATGATCACGGTGTCGGTCAGGCCCGCCTCGTCGAGCAGCCGGCGCGCGGTCGTGGCCAGCGCGGCGTGGTCACCGGAGTCGATCCGGATCGCCCGCAGGTGCGCGCCGGTCAGGCGCTGCGCCGCGATCGCCCGGCGGACGCCCTCGTACGGGTCGTAGGTGTCGACGAGCAGCGTCGCCCCGGCGGGCCGTGCGCGCAGCTGGTCGCAGAAGACGTCGAGCTCGCCCGCCGGGCCGCGCGCCATGACCTTCGCGTGTGCCATCGTGCCGGTCGCGGGGATGCCGAGATCGCGCGCCGCGGCCGTGGTGGCGGTACCGGCGAAGCCCGCGAGATACGCGACCCGGGCCGCGGTGTGGCCCGCGGCGAGGCCGTCAAGGCGGCGCATCGAGAAATCCCAGACGGGCCGGCCCGCGGCGGCGCGCACGATCTGCGTCGCGTTCGTGGCGACGCGCAGCGCGTAGTTGATCGCCGCCAGCATCGGCGTCTCGACGAGGGTCGCCTCCAGACGGCTGGCGGTGATGCGCAGCAGCGGCGTGCCCGCGGGAGCGATCGTACCCTCCCGCGGCGCCCAGACAGTGCCCTGAAAGCGCAGGTCGCGCAGGCGGTCGAGCACGGCATCGTCGAAGGTGACCGGGTCCTGCTCGGCGAGCCAGCGCAGGTCGGTCGCGGAGAAGCGCACGCCCTCGAGGAACGCGAGCGCCTCCTCCATCCCGGCCACGGTCATGGCGCCCTCGCCCCGCGCGAACAGCTCGAAGGTCACAAGGTCGTCCGCCGTGCCCTCGTGGACGTAGTCGGCGGCCATCGTGAGGCAGTAGAGGTCGGTGAGGAGGGCGTCCTGTGGCTGCACGTTGGTTTTTGGCGGATAGACCAGAACCTTGTGCCGTCACAATAGCAGCCGCGGATCGGGGTTCGAGTGGTCAGCTTCGCCCCTCGCCCCCTGGACTTGGGGCAAGGCCAACCCGGCGGAACCGCGGGCGACGCAAGGAGGTCGGGCACTGGTTGCACGCCGCGCTGGAGCCGACGTTGGCGAGACACCCGCGGAATAGAGGGTTCGCGCCATCGATGTGGCCTACCACCGAAGACGGCACTCCCTCGTCACCGATCCCCGCCCGCGCCCGGCGTGCGCCGGCGAGCGCGCGGAACGCACGCGCCCGCGACCTACTTCACGCGCTCGACCGCCCGCGCCAGCTCGCCCACCGAGAAGACGCCCTCGAAGCGCGCCGCGACCTTCCCGCGGCGGTCGATGACGAACGCCCAGGGCTCCGTCTCCAGACGCCAGTCGAGCACCTGCGAGCGGTAGGGCTTGCCGGGGTCGTTGTCCTGGTAGATCTCCTGCTGGATGAAGGCCACGCCCTTGCCGCTCTGACCGCGCACCTGCTCGGCGATGTCGACGACCGGCCCACACGTGCGCGACTTGCACAGCGCCGGCGTCGCGAACACCAGGACGACGGGGTTCTTGCCCATGACCTCGGCGAAGTCCGTCTGGAGCATCTCGCGCGGCGGCGGCACGCGCGTGGAGAGCTTCGTCAGGTCGCCGCCGACGTCGGCGCCGGTCTGCGTGTGGACCTTGATCGCCCGCTCGCCAACGTCCGGCGGCCCCTTCCTCTGGCCGATCGGCAGCGGCATGAGCGGATCGGCGACCACGAGCCTGCCGTCGAGGCGGACGAGCCCGACCGCGACGTGCGGGCCGCGCGAGCCGTAGACGGCCTCGGCGACGTAGAACGTGTCGCCGCTGGCGAGATCCGAGGCGGTCTGCTGGCTGCGGTAGCGGGTATCGACGTCGAGCGACTCCTTGCGCGCGGTGAACGGACCGCGCAGCTCGCTGCCGTCGGGCTTGGCCGTGTAGACGGCGACCTCGGAGACGTCGATCTGCTTGTTGGCGCGGTCGACGATCACGAAGGCGAGCCGGTTGCGCCCGACGCCCTGGCCGCTGAAGCTCGAGACGTTGAGGATCGCCCCCATCGGCAGGCCCGCGACGAGCTGCTTGAGGGTCTTGCCCTTGGCGGAGGGGAAGTCGGCCGCGGTGGCGGCGGACGGCTGGGGCGGAGCGGGCGCCGTGCCGCCGTCGTCCGAACCACCGCATGCGGAGAGCGCCACGACCGCCGCCAGCAACGACAGGAGCAGGCGGGCCATGTGCGCAGACTTTATGCGCTCGCATGATTGGATAGCGCCGATGACCGAGCGCGCAGCGATCGTCACCGGCGCGTCGAGCGGGATCGGCCTCGCGGTCGCGCGGATGCTCGGCGAGGAGGGGCACGCCGTCACCCTCGTCGCCCGTCGTCCCGACAAGCTCGAGGCGGCCTACGAGGCGCTGCGCGCCGACGGGCTCGCCGTCCAGCGCGTCGCGGGCGACGTCGGAAGCGAGGACGACGTGATCCGCGCCGTCGGCGCCCATCGCGACGCCTACGGCCGCCTCGACGTGCTCATGAACAACGCCGGCGTCGGGATCGGAGCGCCGATCGGCGAGCTCAGCACGAAGCGGATGGACATCCAGCTCAACACGAACCTGCGCTCGATCCCGCTCTTCTACCGCGAATGCGTGCCGATGCTGACGGCCGCCGGTGCCGAGCACGGCAGCGCCCTCGTCGTCAACACCGCGTCGATCGCCGGCAAGCACGGCCAGGGCTGGCTGAGCATCTACTCCGCGACGAAGTTCGGCGTCCTCGGCTTCACCGAGGCGATGAACGCCGAGCTCGGCGGCCTGGGCATCAAGTCGACCGCGCTGTGCCCCGGCTGGGTCGACACGGCGATGACGGACTTCATCAAGGGGCAGGTGCCGCCCGAGGCGATGATCCAGACGTCGGACATCGTCGCCTCGGTGCGGATGCTGCTGTCGCTGAGCCCGGGCTGCGTCGTCCCCGAGATCGTGTTCCAATCGCCCACCGGCTGACGTAACGTCGCTCGAAGGTCGCCGCTTGCGCAGAGCGAAACCCTGATCAAGGTCGCCGCGCGCGACCTCCGCGCGAAACCCACATCGGTTAGTGGGTCGTCGTGGAACGTCCTGAGAAGGCCTACTAGCGCTGCAGCAGCTCGCTTTCGGCGGCGTCGAAGTCGAACTCTGGACCGGAGGCACCCTCGGCGACCGGCTCCTGCTCGAAGTCCTCGGGCAGCACGAGCGTTTCCTCGAAGAGCCAGTTCAGGCCCGTGGAGCCGGCCTCGCGGCTGCGACGGGTCCGTGCCGTGGACTTGTGCTCGGCGATCGCCTCGCTGAGGTCGAGGCGCTCCCCGCCGGTGATGCGCAGACGGCGACGGCGCGTTTGGGCCGGCAACTCTTGCTGGGCGAGCGCCTCTTCGCGAGCGCGTGCCGCGACGGCGGCCTGGTGCTCGGCGATCGCCTCGGCAAACAGGGTCGGGCCGGCCGGCGCGCGGCTGGCGTCGAGGCTGGCCTCGATCTCGCGGCGCAGGATGACGACCTCGTACTCCGTCGCGGGGCGGATGATGTGGCGCCCCGCGACGCCGCAGAACGTGTCCCAGGCCTCGGGAAACGAGCAGACGCTCGTGCGGCCGCCCTCGCGGTGGGCCGCGAGCATCGGGCAGGCGCCGCCCCCGGTGCCGAAGGCGCCGGTGATGACCGTGTTGTTGCCCAGGCCGACGAGCATCGCCCTGCGAGTGCGCTCGGGCAGGACGTCGATGGACCGTCGAAGTTCTGCGACCGCTTGTTCGCGAGGCGTTGTCATAGGGTTCCCTCTCCAGTCGTCGGGGCCCGGCCAACCTATGTGAGCCCGTCGGCCCCGGCAACCGATGTCCTTTCGTGAAAGGGATCTTGCAGCGGCATGAGGCTCGGCGTCCACATCGGCTATTGGGGGCTCGGACTCTCCTCCGACGACCAGCGCGTGATCGTCCAGGAGGCGGAGCGGCTGGGCTATGACTCTGTCTGGACGGCCGAGGCCTACGGCTCGGACGCGGCGACGATCCTCGGCTGGCTCGCCGGCCTGACGTCGACGATCAGGCTCGGCTCGGCGATCTTCCAGATGCCGGCGCGCAGCCCGGCGATGACGGCGATGACCGCGGCGACGATCGACCAGCTCTCCGGCGGCCGGATGCTGCTGGGGATCGGCTCCTCCGGCCCGCAGGTCGCCGAGGGCTGGCACGGCCAGCGCTTCGGGCGCCAGATCCAGCGCACGCGCGAGTACGTGACGGTCGTGCGTCAGGCGCTGGCGCGCGAGCGCCTGCAGTTCGACGGCGAGACGCTGACGCTGCCGCTGCCCGACGGCCCGGGCAGGGCGCTGAAGCTCACGATCGCGCCGGTCCAGGACGAGATCCCGATCTACCTCGCGGCGATCGGGCCCAACAACACGCGCCTCGCGGGCGAGATCGCGGACGGCTGGATCCCGACGCTCTTCTCGCCCGAGCACGTCGCGGAGTTCCGCCCGCTGCTGCAGGAGGGCGCCGCGCGCAGCGGGCGCTCGCTGGAGGGCTTCGACGTCGCCCCGCAGGTCAACGTCGTCGTGACCGACGACGTCGCCGCCGCGCGCGACGCGATGCGCCCGTTTCTGGCGCTGTACGTCGGCGGGATGGGCTCGCGCGAGAAGAACTTCTACAACGCGCTCGTGCAGCGCTACGGCTTCGAGGACGAGGCCCGCGTCGTGCAGGACCTCTACCTCGACGGCAAGCGCGCCGAGGCGATGGCCGCGCTGTCGGATCAGCTGATCGACGCGGTCTCGCTCGTCGGCCCGCGCGAGCACGTCCGCGAGCGCCTGGCGGTCTACCGCGAGGCGGGCGTCGGCACGCTCGGCGTCAGCCCGCTGGCGTTCACGAAGGGCGACCGGCTCGAGCAGCTGCGGCTGATCGCGGAGCTGGCTTCCTGACCGGGCCGCGCCGCCGCCGCATCCTGCTCGGTGCCTTCGGCGACCCCGGGCACGCGTTTCCGGTCATCGCGCTCGGCCGCGAGCTCGCCCGCCGCGGACACGACGTGACGCTGCAGACGTGGAAGCGCTGGGAGCAGGACGTCGAGCGCGAGGGAATGCGCTTCGCCGCCGCGCCGGAGTACCACGTCTTCCCCACCCGCGAGCGGCCGCTGACCCCCTACCAGGCCGTCGACCGCGCGACCCGCGAGACGATCCAGCTCGTCCGCGACGTGGCGCCCGACGCGGTCGTCGCCGACGTCCTCACGCTCGCGCCCGCGCTGGCGGGCGAGCTCGAGGGCGTGCCGGTCGCCACCGTCATCCCCCACCTCGACCCGCGCATGCCGCCGGGCGGCGCGCCGTACTCCTGCGGTGCCCGGCTGCCGCGCACGCGCGCCGGCCGCGCGCTATGGCGCGCGGCCGACCCGCTGCTGCGCCACGGCCTCGAGCTCGGTCGCAGCCAGCTCAACGAGACGCGGCGGCGGCTGGACCTGCCCGCGCTGGAGCGCGTCCACGGCGGCATCAGCGCCGAGCTCGCGCTCGTCGCGACGTTTCCCCAGCTCGAGTATCCGCGCGCCTGGCCGCCGGGCACGCACGTGGTCGGGCCGCTGATGTGGGAACCGCCCGCGCCGGACGCCGCGCCTCCGCCCGGCGAGGACCCGCTCGTCCTGATCGCGCCGTCGACCTCGCAGGACCCGGGGCAGGCGCTGCTGCGCGCCGCGCTGGAAGGGCTGGCCGGCCTGCCGGTGCGCGTGCTCGCCTCGACGAACCGGCGGCCGGCGCCGGTGCCGGTGCCGGTGCCGGCGAACACGCGGATCGTCGACTGGGTGGCCTACGCGCGGGCGATGCCGCAGTGCGACCTCGTCGTCTGCCACGGCGGGCACGGGACGGTGGCGCGCGCGCTGGCGAGCGGCTGTGGCGTCGTCATCGTCCCGGCGGCGGGCGACATGAACGAGAACGCCGCGCGGGTGGACTGGGCGGGCGTCGGCGTCCGGCTGCCGGGCCGGCTCGTCGGGGCGCGCGGGCTGGCGCTCGCGGTCGGGCGGGCGCTGGCGCGGCCGGAGCTGCGCACGGGCGCTCACCGACTGCAGGCTTGGGCGGCGCGTCACGACGGCGCGGCGCGCGCCGCCGACCGCGTCGAGGCATTCGCCGCACGCGGCCCGTTAGGGGGTCAGCCGGAGTGACTCGTGCGTGCGACGAGCGTGCCGTTGACCTGTCGCACGCCGCTGCGCCCGTCGGCGTCGGTCGTCACGATGTACGCGCGCACGCTCATCCGCCCCGCGCGCTTGAGCAGTGCCCGGTCGCGCCGCGACAGGGTGACCCGCAGCGTCCGCGAGGCGCCGCCGGTCAGGTCGAAGCTGCGCCGCCCGAGGCGCCGCTCCGTACGCAGCGCCTTGATCTTCGAGCGCCTGTTCGGCCGGCTGAAGATCGTCAGCCGGCCGCTGCAGCGACCGGACTGGCGCGGGCAGGCGATCGTGACGAGGACCGACGACGGCTGGCGCAGGCGCGGGCTGGAAACGCCGAGCCGCGGTAGCGCGCCGGTCGCAGTGTCCCCCGATCCTCCGACGGGGGGTGGCGGCACGGTGCCGCCGGGCCGGGGTCCGGAGCCCGGCGGCGCGGCGGACGCGGGCGCGTCGTTGTCGATGATCGTCGCCGCGCCCGCGGCATCACCCAGCGCGACGGCGGTCGGCGCGCTCAAACGCACTTCGAAGCTTTCGTTGGGCTCGTCGGCGCTGTCGTCGAGCAGCGGCACGGCCAGCGACGCGGATCTCGAGCCCGCGGGGATCGTGATGGGGCCGCTGCGGGCGGCATAGTCCTGGCCGGCGGCGGCGCTGCCGTCGGCCGTCGCGTACGCAACCGACACGGCGCGGCCGCTCGTCCGGCTCAGCCCAATCGTGAACTGCGCGCCGCCGCCCTCGGCTGCCGGGGGCGCATCCGCCACGCCGACCGTCGGAGGCGCGTCGTCGTCGTCGATCGTGCCGATGCCATCGCCGTCCGAGACGCCGGCACCGCTGATCACGAGCCGCAACGTCTCGTCGGGCTCGTCGAGCGCGTCGCCGACGAGCAAGACCGTCACATGCTGGGACTGCGACGCGGGGATGAGTGCCAGGGGAAACGTGCGGCTGCCGGTCGCCGCGGCGTAGTCCGCCGGAGCGCGCGCAGATCCGTCCACGGTCGCAAACGAGACCGTCGCCGCCGGGGCCAGCAGCCCGGCCTGTCGCGTGATCGTGAAGGTCAGCGATCCCGCGCCCTCCCCCGCGCGAACGTCGCCGACGGCGATCCGCCCTTGCGCCGCCCCCGGGGCGCTGACGAGCGCGACCGCGGCGAGCAGCAGCGCGCACCGCGCGCGGGCGATCCCCCGATGTCCCCCCTGGCCGCTCATGCGCGGAAGGTACTCGTGTGCCGGCCTGCGGGCAAGCCATGAGGGGTTGCACCCCAAGCTCGGGGGGTGGGACTCGAACCCACAACCCTTCGGTTAACAGCCGAATGCTCTGCCGATTGAGCTACCCCCGAATGTGCGCGCCAAGGGTAGCGCGCCGCCGGGGGTGCGTCGCCGCGGCGACGCACCCCGTGGACGGATGTCGGACGGGCCCTGCCCCGTGAACTGCGGCGAACTGGCAGCGTTAGGAAGCGTCAAGGAACAATGTAGAAGGAGTGGGCTGGGTTTTGTAGAACTCTGGGTGCGTGATCGATGAGCGTGCGATCGGGGATCGCTACCGGGCGTTGGCTGGGGAGTTCGATGAGCG
>Ga0136617_10000238_pt1 | contig 43998 bp, 44 predicted proteins | sample AntDrymUQ3222106_2_FD_129672 | JGI IMG/M metagenome (GOLD analysis project Ga0136617, IMG submission 129672) | Polar desert sand microbial communities from Dry Valleys, Antarctica - metaG UQ322 (21.06) | ecosystem: Environmental > Terrestrial > Soil > Desert | place: Antarctica: Dry Valley... | reverse complement strand
CTGGCAGCCAAGACATCGAACGACGGCACGCTATTCGTCACCAACGGCGACGGCCCTCCGGGCTCGTGGGGCCGGCTCTTCCGCAGCACCGACTATGGCCGGAGCTGGCAGGAACTAGAGCTGCCGGGCGAGCGCAATAGCACGCTGTGGACCATCTCAGTGCACCCGTTCGATCCCGACCTGGTCTTCGTCTGCTCCAATCTTGGCCAGATTTTTCGCAGCATGGACGGCGGGGATACGTGGGAAAAGCTAAAGCGCGAGCTCGGCGAGATTCGCTGCGCGCATTGGCGACCGGTCCGTTGACTGGAAATCGGAAAATCCCACGTCGCATCGCCCACCTAATTGCGCGGGCGGCCGGATCGAGCTGCGTGATGAAGCGCCCGACGATCCGATCGATTCGCCCAATCTGCAGCAGGGTACGGTCGCGGGCGAATGAAAGCCTGCTCCCCCATACTGAACGCGGACGATCTGCGCCTGCGGTGCCGCCAACCTACGAGGCGGCGCGATCTTTTGGTCGCTCGCCGACGTCGATCGGACGCTCGCCGAAATCCAGTGGAATGAAAGGACCGCCCTGGTACTTGGCGGCCGGGTCTTCCGGGCCGGGCACGGGGCGCCCGGCAAATTGTTGGGCGAAGACCTCGGAATCATCCTCCGGACGGTAATCGACGCCGGACTTCGAGTTGTCCCACCAGCCTCGGCGGTTGTTGGAACTTCCATAGACAACTGCAAAGCTTAAGTTTGGCTGGTCGAGGCAGGCGTCAACGAGGCGGAAGAGATCCGCGAAGCTCAAATAAGTCGACAAATGACGGGGAACCCTTGGCTCCTGCAGGACTGTCCCGATGCGCAGGCAGGCGATCTCCATCCCAGCCTTGTCAACGTACAGCCGGGCCAAGTCTTCCGCGAAGGCTTTGCTGACGCCGTAATAACCATCCGGCCGGTGCGGCACCGTGCTGTCGATCGTCTGACTCGCCGGGTAGTAGCCGATCGCATGAACCGAGCTCGCGTAGACGATGCGCTTGACGCCGTGGCGTCGCGCGGCGTCGATGACGTTGAAGGTGCCGACAATGTTCGCCCGGAGGATGCGGTCGAAACTGTCCTCGATCCTGATTCCACCAAAATGGACAATGCTGCCGGCACCCGCGACGAGCCGATCCACCGCGGCGGCATCGGCGAGATCCGCGAGAACGATATCTTCGTGGGGCAGCGCCGGGCCGAATTCGAGAATGTCCGAACTGCGCAGACCACCCTTGCGCTGCGCCAAGTGAGGGCGCAGGTGCCGGCCGAGCCACCCGGCCGCACCGGTGAGTACAAGTGGTTTTCTCTCAAGCGTTGCCTGATCCGAAGCGAAGTCGCTCATCTCTTACCCATACGTATGCGAAAGGCGATAGTGAAGCGGAAGGATTGCGCTGTCAAGTTCGGAATCACGTCCTCTCCAAAAGGACCAATCGAAATTGCTTGCGGGGGGCGACTCAGTGCTAGCATACGTATGCGGTCGCCGGTGCCTGAGCATGAGGTTCCGTCTGGTTCGTCGACATGTGCAGCGACGGCGTACGGAAAGGTCAAGAAATGTCGATTTGAGCCTAGTCCTTCTGTTCGTGTTCCCGCGTCTCGTGTTCGGAGCCCCCAGCGAATGGCGAAATAGCAGAGGTTATCGATGACGATAAATATGCCGGTGCAGACCGAGGCGGCCGAAATGCTGTCCCGGTTCGTGGCCGAAACCACCTACGACGATCTCCCAGAGAATGCACGCGAATCCGCGCGGCGCTGCCTCCTCGACACGCTCGGCGTGACGGCGGCGGCGAGCACGCAGGGCATCGGCCACAGGGCCCTGAACGACATGATCCAGCGGGCCGGCGGCGCCCCCGAGGCGAGCGTCGTCGGCTTCGGCGGCCGCGTGCCCGTTTGGCTCGCGGCGCTAGCCAACGGCGCCATGGCGCGCGCCGTCGATTTCGACGATAGCCACGACGAGAGCATGACCCACCCGAGCAGCGTCGTGGTGTCCGCCGCACTCGCCATGGCCGAGCGTAAGGGCGGCGTCGGCGGGCGCGAGTTGATTACGGCCATCGCACTCGGCAACGAGGTGCTCTGCCGGATGGGGCTCGCCATCGCGCGCCGACCGGGTGGGCTCAAGCTCGACACCTGGTTCCCGAGTTCGGTGTTCGGCGCTTTCGGCGGCACGGCCGCATGCTGCAGCGTCCTTGGTTTCGACGCCGCGACCGTGCGCAGCGCCTTCGGCATCGTGCTGTTCGAGGCCTCCGGCACGCTCGAGGCGTTTTCCGCCACCGGACAATCGAGCGCGATGCGCGGGATGGTCACCGGCCTGACCGCGAAATCGTGCACCCTGGCGGCCACGATGGCGGAAGCCGGCATCACCGGGGTCCCGGATAGCATCGATGGCGAGTTTGGACTCTATCGGGTTTATTACGGCGGCAGCTACAGCCGGGAGGCGCTGCTCGGCGCTCTCGGCGAATACTACGTGTCGAGCGAGATAGGCATGAAGCCGTGGCCGACCTGCCGCTACACGCATTCCTATATCGACGCCACCTTGCAGCTGGTGCAGGAGCACGACGTCCGGCCTGAGACTATCGAGGCGGCACGCATCTACGTGGCGGGCTACGCGGAGTCGCGCTGCGTCCCCCTGGAGCGCCAACGTACCCCCCATAACTTCAACCATGCGGGCCATGCCCTGCCCTATCTCGTGGCGGCCGCAGCGACCCGCCGGCGGATCGCCATCGACGATCTCATCCATGGCCTCGACGACCTGGACGTCCTGGAGCTCGCGAACCGCGTGACGCCGGTCCACGACCCGCGCTTCAGCATCGAGAACAAGGTGGGCCTCGCGCTAATCGAGATGGAACTCAAAGGCGGCGGCACGCGGAGAAAGCAACTCGACATCGTTTATGGCGGGCTAGGCAACCCGATGAGCTGGGACGATCTGGTGGCGAAGTTCCGCTCCTGCGTCGCTTACAGCGCCAAGCCGCCGACTACGCAGGCAGTAGACCGCCTGGTCGACAGCATCGCCAACATTGAGGCCGTGGACGATGTGGGCGAACTTGTGCGGGCGCTTGCGTGACGTCAAGAATCGGGAGACCGGCTGAAGGCACGCCCGACCTGACTCCCCAGCGAGAGCGATTTCGAGCCTTAAGAGCGAACTCGGCGAACCGGCCCGGGCCAGGTACTGGTGGGCAATCTCCTTTCGTCGGTCGACCCCTGTCAGCGCAGCCGCATGCGCACGGCTCTACAGCGCGGTGATCGCAATTGCTTTTGACTCCGTCGGATGACTTAGTGATAGCATACGTATGCGGTCGCTGGTGAAAAGGAAGGTCCGGGTTTGTCGAGCATTGTGCTGGGACGGCGCGCGGGCTGCCTCCGAAGGCGGATCACACAACGGCGGATAACGGGAGGTTGGGACAATGAGGCATGTTTCTTTCAAGGTCATCGCACTGACGGCGGGGCTGCTCGCCGTCGCTGGCTTGAGCAGTGCGCAGACCCCGGGCGGTCAGCTGACCGTCGCGGCGAGCGGCGGCTCCTTCCAGGACGCGCTCACCCGCCATTTTTACCAGCGCTTCGAGAAGCAGACGGGAGCGAAGATCGTTCACGTTCCGGTCGAGGGCCAGGACCAGTTCAATCGAGCCAGGGCCATGGCGCGGGCAGGACGGGTCGAATGGGACCTGATGAGCCCCGAGCCGCAATCCTTCTACCGGGATCAGGATCTGTTCGAACGCCTCGATTGCACGCGGATCCCGAATGCCCAGAAGCTCGGCGTACCCGGCACCTGCGGCGAGTACGGCATCTTTCGCGCCATAGGCGGCGGCGTCCTCGCCTACAACACCAAGGCGTTCCCCAAGGACCCGCCGCAGAGCTGGGCCGATTTCTGGAACGTTCAGAAATTTCCCGGCCCGCGCTGCCTGCCGGGAATCCTGCCGCATTACGTGGTGGCCGCTGCCCTTCTCGCGGACGGCGTGCCAGGCGACAAGCTCTTCCCGCTCGACATCAACCGGGCCATGAAAAAGCTGCAGGAGTTGAAGCCGCACGTCGCCGTGTGGTGGACTTCCGGCAACCAGAGCATGGACACCTTGCGCAAGGGGGAATGCGTCATGTCCTGGATGTGGTCGGGCCGCATCCTGCAGCTCATGGCCGAAGGACAGCCGCTCAATATCACCTGGAACCAGTCGCAGCCGGTGTTCGCCTATTGGTCGATCATGAAGGGGACCCCCAACAAGGACCTCGCCTACAAGTTCCTCGACTTCTGGATGACCGATCCTGCCGCTCACGTGGCCTTCTCGAAGGAAATCTTCTACGACACGGCCAACACGGAGGCACTGAAGAACCTGACCCCGGCGGAGATTCCTTTGCGGGCGATCTCCGAGCCCAACCTGAAGGCGCAAGTTCCGTTCGACTGGAAATGGGTGGCCGAGAACAGTGATGCCATGCGCGCCGCGTTCCAGGACATGCTCACACGCTGACGATCCATTCCATGAGGCGGGGTCTCGCCGGACCACTCGCGCGCCATGTGCCGCGGGGACAGCGGCTTAAAACGAGAGCATCGCTTCAGTGACCAAGGGAATTCCGCCGAGGACCGGCGCCCGGGTCAGGGTCGAGCGGCTCATCAAGCGCTTCGGCTCCCTGACCGCCGTGGCGGGCGCCTCGCTCGACGTCGCCAGCGGCGAGTTCCTGGCGCTCCTCGGCCCGAGCGGCTGCGGCAAGACCACGATGCTCATGTCGATCGCCGGCTTCGAGCATCCTGACGCGGGCGATATCCTGCTGGACGAGCGCTCGGTCGTGGCTTTGCCGGCCAGCCGGCGCAACATCGGCATGGTGTTTCAGCGCTACGCGCTCTTTCCGCATATGACAGTGGCGGGAAACATCGCCTTTCCCCTCGTGATGCGCCGGTTACCCAAGGCGGAAATCCGGGCGCGCGTCACGGAAGTCATCGACGTCGTCCGCCTCTCGGGGCTCGGCGAGCGCCTGCCAAGCCAGCTCTCCGGTGGCCAGCAGCAGCGCGTCGCCTTTGCCCGTTCCGTCGTGCACAGACCGCCGCTGCTCCTCATGGACGAGCCCTTGGCGGCCCTGGACAAAAAATTGCGGGAGGAAATGCAGGTCGAGCTAAAGGGGCTGCAACGGCTGCTCGGCATCACGGTCGTGTTCGTCACGCATGACCAGCAGGAGGCGCTCGCGATGGCGGATCGCGTCGCCGTCATGAACGCGGGCCGCATCGAACAGGTCGGCTCGCCCCGCGAGCTCTACGAGGAGCCCGCGAGCGCCTTTGTCGCGAACTTCGTCGGCGAGTCGAACCGCTTCCAGGGACGGCTTGTCGAAACGGCGGGCTCGATCGGCGCCGTTGCGGTAGAGGGCGGTCGCGCCCTCCGCGGGCGCGCCGCCGAGACCATCACGGAACCGGTCAACTCACCGGCGATCTTCATGGTGCGCCCGGAGATGGTATCCGTCTCAACGCAACCCGACTCAGAGGCTCCGCTGGCGGGCGTCATCACGAACCTCACTTACGCCGGCTCGACCTTGAGCTGTTCCGTCGCGATCTCGGACGGCCTGTCCATCGTTGCGCGGGTGGCCACGGAACGCCTCGGTGGGCCGGCGCTCAAGCTCGGCGATCGGGTCGGCGTCGCTTGGCGTCCCGAAGACGCACGAATCTACCCGTCCGAGGCCAGCGGGTGAGTGCGGTCGAGGCGAGCTTGTCCGCTGCCTATCCGGCGGCGAACGAAGGCAGGCTGGGCGCCGCGACATCCTGGCTTCTGCTAACGCCGTTGCTCGCCCTGTTCGCTTTAATCTTCGTGACCCCGGTGCTCGGGATGCTGCAGCAGGGCGCGTTCGATCCGGACTTCACCACGCGGCATTTTGAGCAGGCTGTGAGCCGGCCGCTCTACGTGCGCATTATCCTGCGGACATTGCGGATCAGCGCTATCGTCGCCGCGGGAACGCTGCTTCTCGGCTACCCCGTAGCCTATCTGATGGCGCGTGCGAAGGGATGGCAGGCGGCGCTCCTCGGGGCCTGCGTGCTCATACCACTCTGGACGAGCGTTCTCGTTCGATCCTATGCCTGGACGGTCCTACTGGCGCGCAACGGCCTCATCAACAACGGACTTACAAGTCTCGGCCTCATCGACGCGCCGCTTCGCCTCCTCTACACGGAGGGAGCCGTGATCGTCGCGATGATTCACGTCCTCCTGCCCTTCATGGTGCTTCCTCTCTATGCGGTCCTGCGCACCATCCCAGCCGACCTGATGCAGGCAGCCCTCGGGCTTGGCGCCAGCGGATTTCAGGTGTTCCGCCGCATCACGCTGCCGCTGTCGATACCAGGCATTGTGTCGGGTCTCGTCATGGTCTTTATCCTGGCGATCGGCTTCTACGTGACGCCCGCGCTCGTCGGCGGTGCGCAGAACATGATGGTGGCGCAACTGATCGCGACCGAGATCGCCGAAGCGCCGACCTGGGGATTCGGCGCAGCGCTCTCGACCGTCCTGCTCCTCACGACCCTCGGACTGATGGCGATCTTTCATCGCGCAATCAGTTTCGAGCGCCTCGCCGGTGACCGGAGCTGACTGCCCGTGACCCGCAGCACGACCGGCAGCCTCCGCTGGATGGCGGTGGGATACGCCGTGCTGGCGTTCTTGTTGTTGCCGACGGTGCTCGTGGTGCCGATGTCCTTCGGCAGAAACCCCTACCTGGAATTTCCACCGACCGGGTTCACGCTCCAATGGTACGAGGCCTACTTTACCGATCCGAGCTGGATGAGCGCGACGTTGTTCAGCGCGCGCATCGCGCTACTGGTGGCCCTTCTCGCGACTGTTATCGGCACGCTCGCGTCCCTCGCCCTGGTGCGCGGGCGGCTGCGGGGCCGAGCGGGATTGCAGCTGCTGATCATTTCCCCGGTGATCATTCCGACAGTCGCGATTGCGATTGCGGTTTTCTTGGTCTTCGCGCGTCTCCAGATGATCGGGAGCCTTCTGGCCTTCGTTCTCGCCCACACCGTGCTCGCGGTGCCCTATGTGGTGCTGACGGTCTCGGCGGCTCTGACCCGAGTCGATGCCGATCTCGACCTCGCCGCCATGGGGCTCGGCGCCTCGCGCGTCGAAGCCTTCATTCGCGTGACGCTCCCTCTGATTCTGCCGGGGGTGGTCAGCGGCGCGGTGTTCGCTTTCATCATTTCCTTTGACGAGGCGGTGGTGTCCTTCTTCCTCTCCGGCGTTCACGACAAGACACTCCCACGGCTGATGTTCGAGAACATCGAGCTGCGGCTCACCCCGACGATCGCGGCGGTGTCGACCCTTCTCACTGCGGTTTCGCTCATTGCCCTCTCCCTCGTCCTGCTACTCAGTCGCCTCGGGCGCGGACGGGGCCAACGCTGTTGACGTCTTTCCATGTACAGTATGGTTTGCCATATGAAGACGACGCTAAACATCGACGAGACGGTCATGGCGCAACTTAAGTGCGAGGCGGCCAGGCAGGGACGCACGATGTCGGAACTCGTCGAAACGGCGTTGCGCCTCTTGCTGCGGTCGCCCCGGCCGCGCGACGATTTACCTTCGTTGCCTAGCTTTCACAGCGGCGGGGCGTTGGTCGATGTCGCGGATCGCGAGACACTGTATCAGGCCATGGAAGGCCGCTAGCCTAGTGCTTGCTGTGGACACCAACGTGCTGGTTTACGCGGCCGACGTCGACTCGCCGCACCATCGCGCCTGCCGCGACTGGCTCGAGCGCCGGCGGGCACGTCCTGATGCCTGGGACACAACCTGGCCCATCGTCTACGAGTTTCTGCGCGTGACTACACACCCGCGGGTATTGCGTCGTCCTTGGCGCGTGCAATCGGCGTGGGAGTTCGTCAGCGCGCTTCTGGCATCGCCCGGCCTCAGCGTGCTTGCGGCCACGACTCGTCACGAAGGTGTTGCCAGCGAAGTGATCGCCGAGATGCCCGAGCTCTCGGGCAATCTCGTTCACGACGCGCACATCGGTTCCGGCGCGCCGATCGACACTGACAAATACTTTGTGATCAGCGCGGACACTTTAGCAATCTCAACACCAAGGACCCCAATGTCACGACGACCGGTCCCGCAAGCATCAATCCCGACACCGGCAAGCCGTATGCGATGACCTTCCGGTCGTCTCGATGCGCGACTCGGTGCGCGTCCACAAGGCGCTCGTCGATTCGCTCGGGGTGAAAAAGCTGCATGCGGTGGCGGGTGCGTCAGGCGGCTCGATTCAAGCCATGGAATGGGCCGCGCTGTATCCGGCGCTCGTCGAGCGAGTCGTCCACGTGATCGGTCCCGGGTTTGACATCCATCCGTACGTTGTGCAGATGCTTGACGTCTGGACGCTGCCGATCAAGCTCGACCCGAAATGGAACAATGGCGACTACTACGGTCGGGATGAGCCGCTCGACGGCATCGCGCAGGCATTGAAGATCGTGACAATCACCGCGCGCGCGTTTGGCTGGGCCGAGAAAACCTTCGGCTACAAGTGGGCTGACCCGGCGCGCAACCCCGCCGACGCGATGAACAACGCATTCGCGATCGAGGACACGCTCAACAAGACCGGCGTTGCCCGGGCAAAAACCACCGACGGCAATTCGATGATCTATATGTCGAAGGCCAACCAGCTGTACAACTTGGGCGAAGACGTGAAGAACATCAAGGCGAAGATCCTGTTCGTGCCGGTATCGTCCGACGCGATCTTTCCGCCGGAGCTTTCGCGGCGCGCGGCCGAACGGTACAAAGCGCAAGGTGGGGTTGCCGAGGTCGCAGTGATCGAAGGCGACGGCGGGCATCTTGACGGTGTGCTCAACGTCGCGAAGCAGGGCGAGGCGATCCGCGCGTTCTTGGCACGATGACATAAGGATCGGTCTGCCCTGTCGTCGTCGCGCATCCCGTTCGTAACCCGTTGCGAAACAGGACAGGGTTCGCTAGGCCAGCTATTTCTCGACTCTGCGTTAGATCACCATGCCGCGAACATGACCCTTCTCACCCAGGTGGGCATCGTCGGCGCGGGACCGGCGGGGCTCTTGCTTTCGCATCTGTTGCATTTGCAAGGGATCGAATCGATCGTGATCGAAGCGCGTACCCGCGACGAGATCGAAGGAACGATTCGCGCCGGAGTCCTCGAACAAGGCACGGTTGATCTATTGACCGAGCTCGGTGTCGCCGATCGCCTGAAACGCGAAGGGTTTGTTCACCACGGCATCGAGTTGCGTTTCGCGGGTCGCAGACACCGGATTGATCTCTCGGAGCTGACCGGCGGCAAGGCCATCACCGTTTACGCTCAGCATGAAGTGATCAGGGACCTCGTTCAGGCGCGCCTTGCCGCCAACGGCATGATCGTTTTTAACGCGAACGACGCGCAGATCCATGACACCGAAACCGATGCGCCACGCATTCGCTACGTAACGGATGGACAGTCGCAGGAGATCGTCTGCCAATTTATCGGCGGCTGCGACGGATTTCACGGCATGTGCCGCGAATCGATTCCCGAGTCGGTACGCCGCGAGTACTTACGAACCTACCCGTTTGGCTGGTTTGGCATCCTCGCCGAAGCTCCGCCGTCGTCGCACGAGCTCATCTATGCATTGCACGAGCGCGGCTTTGCGCTCGTCAGCACGCGATCACCGACGCTCCAACGTCTCTATTTTCAATGCGATCCGCACGATCGCGTCGAGCGCTGGAGTGACGATCGCATCTGGACAGAGTTCCGGAGCCGCCTCGAAACGCAAGACGGGTGGAAGCCTAAGGAAGGCGTGATCAGTCAAAAAAGCGTCATTGCGATGCGCAGCTTCGTTTGCGAGCCGATGCAGCATGGCCGCTTGTTTCTTGCTGGAGACGCTGCGCATATCGTGCCGCCGACCGGTGCCAAAGGTTTGAACCTTGCCGTCGCCGACGTCCGCGTCCTCGCGCAGGCGTTCGTCGAACACTTCCGCACAGGAAGCGCCGAGCGCCTGCAGCGCTACTCCGCGACAGCCCTGCGGCGCGTTTGGAAAGCGCAACGATTCTCTTGGTGGATGACGTCGATGCTGCACCAGTTTCCCGACAACAATCCCTACCAGCGCCGCGTGCAGCTCGCCGAGCTCGACTACGTGACGAGTTCGCGAGCCGCGGCGACCACGCTAGCCGAGAACTACGTCGGGTTGCCATTCGAGTGAGCGCGGGGTCCGAGGCCGTCAGGCCGAGGGTGGCCCGTAGGGCGGCGGGGGAGAGAGCCGGCCGCAGGCAGAGGCGCGCAGCGCCCGTCGGCTCTCGACCGAGCCGCGACCGACAACTCGACGCACCGCATCGTGCCGACTCAACGTGGAGGAAGCGTCCCCGCGCGACCGAGCAGCGCCCGACAACGCCTTACACTTCGCGACGTCCGGCGTGGAGTGCGCGACTAAACAGCCGGGGCGACGTGTTCTTCGTTCACTGACGGCACAGCTCGCGGCCGTTTATCGCACGGAAATTGGAGCCGCGTCATTGACGCCTACGCCGATGCTTGCGTAGACTTCAAGTTCGATATACGCACAACCGTCCGATATTCGCACATTACTGAACGCCACGTAAGCGGCGAATCGTTTGCCGTTTCGCAAGGGCGCACCAGGTGGCATACCGAGGAACGACGGCGTTGCAAACCTCTAAGCTCGAGCCATGATCAACAAGATTGTCGCCTCTGCCGCGGAAGCGGTCGCGGACATTCAGCACGGCGCGACTGTCATGATCGGTGGTTTCGGTACGGCAGGCATGCCCTCCGAACTCATCGACGCGCTGATCGCGCAGGGCGCGCGCGACCTAACCATCGTCAACAACAACGCCGGCAACGCGGAGACGGGTCTCGCGGCGCTGCTGAAGTTGAAGCGCGTGCGCAAAATTATCTGTTCCTTCCCGCGCCAAACCGATTCGTACGTGTTCGACGCGTTGTATCACGCAGGAGAGATCGAGCTCGAGCTCGTGCCGCAAGGCAATCTCGCTGAGCGCATCCGTGCCGCGGGCGCGGGCATCGGGGCCTTCTTTACGCCGACCGGTTACGGCACGCAGCTCGCCGAAGGCAAGGAAACGCGGCTGATCGACGGCCGCCACTATGTGCTCGAATACCCAATCCGTGCGGATATCGCGCTGATCAAGGCACACCGAGGCGATCGCTGGGGCAATCTCGTCTACCGCAAGACCGCGCGCAACTTCGGACCCATCATGGCCAGCGCCGCAAAATGCACAATCGCGCAAGTACGCGAAGTGGTCGCGCTGGGCGAGCTGGATCCGGAGGTGATTGTCACGCCGGGGATCTTCGTGCAACGAATCGTGCAAACGGCGGGCACCGCTACGCTGTCACGGCCCCAGGCAGTGGCTTGAAGGGACTCATGATGAAACGATTTTCGCGTGACCAGATGGCGGCGCATGTTGCGCACGATATTCCCGAAGGCGCTTATGTGAATCTGGGGATTGGCTTACCGACGCTCGTCGCCAATCACTTGCCGCGCGACCGCGAGATCTTGTTGCACAGCGAGAATGGGCTGCTTGGCATGGGGCCCGCGCCAGCCGCCAACGCCCAAGACCCCGATCTCATCAACGCCAGCAAGCAACCGGTGACCCTGCTCGCGGGCGGCGCTTACTTTCATCATGCCGATTCGTTCGCGATGATGCGCGGCGGTCATCTCGACTTTTGCGTGCTGGGAGCGTTTCAGGTCTCCGCCAAAGGCGATCTCGCCAATTGGCACACTGGCGCTGCCGGCGCAATTCCCGCGGTCGGTGGCGCGATGGATTTGGCCGTCGGCGCAAAGAACGTTTATGTCATGATGGAACACCAGACAAAGTCGGGGCAGAGCAAGATCACGGCGCAATGCACTTATCCCATCACTGCCGTCGAATGCGTCAATCGCATTTATACGGACTTAGCGGTCATCGACGTTACTGCCCATGGCCTACTGGTGCTTGCCATTGTCGATGGGCTCGCGTTCCATGACCTCGAACGCTTGACGGGAGTGGCGCTCATCAACGCGACGGCTGCTGCCGCCGCCTGATTTCCCCGATAGCGATCAAGGATTCTAAGAATGCGTCCCGTGTATATCTGCGATGCGGCACGAACGCCGATCGGCCGCTACGGTGGTGCGCTCGCCAGCGTGCGCACCGACGACCTTGCGGCGATTCCGCTCCGCGCATTGTTAGAGCGCAATTCCGGGCTCGACGCTGCACGCATCGACGAAGTCCTCTACGGGTGCGCCAACCAAGCGGGCGAAGACAACCGCAACGTTGCACGGATGGCGCTGTTGCTTGCGGGCGTGCCGGCGAGCGTGCCCGGCGCCACGCTCAACCGATTGTGCGCATCGGGGCTCGACGCGGTTGGCACTGCAGCGCGCGCGATCGGCGCGGGTGAGATGGACCTTGCCGTTGCAGGCGGGGTGGAATCGATGTCGCGTGCGCCGTTTGTCATGGGCAAAGCGGATAGCGCGTTTTCACGCCATGCCGAGATCTACGATACGACCATCGGTTGGCGTTTCGTCAACCCATTGCTCAAAGCGCAATACGGCGTGGATTCGATGCCCGAGACAGCCGAGAACGTCGCCGGCGATTTCAACGTATCTCGCCCCGATCAGGATGCGTTTGCGTTGCGCAGCCAGCAGCGTGCGGGGCGCGCGCAGGCCACGGGCTATTTCGCCGAAGAGATCGTGCCGGTTCGCATTTCCGGAAAAAAGGGTGAGACCGTCGTCGCGACGGACGAGCATCCACGGCCCGAAACCACGATAGAAATGCTCGCGAAACTCAAAGCGGCTTTCCGCACGCCGGGTTCCGTTACCGCAGGCAATGCCTCCGGCGTCAACGACGGCGCGGCGGCGATGCTCCTCGCTTCCGAAGCCGCGCTTAAGGAACACGGCTTGCAGCCGCGGGCGCGCGTGCTCGGCATGGCAAGCGCAGCCGTCCCACCGCGGGTGATGGGCATCGGACCCGTACCCGCGACGCGCAAGCTCGTGGAGCGGCTGGGATTGTCCATGACCGATTTCGACGTGATTGAATTGAATGAAGCGTTTGCGAGCCAGGCGCTCGCGTGCCTGCGCGAGCTCGGCGTCGCCGACGATGCAGCGCACGTCAATCCGAACGGCGGTGCCATCGCGCTTGGTCACCCGCTAGGCATGAGCGGCGCTCGCCTAGTTTTAACCGCATTGCATCAACTCGAAAAATCCAAAGGCCGCCGAGGCCTGGCCACGATGTGCGTCGGCGTCGGCCAGGGTGTCGCCCTCGCCCTCGAACGCGCTTAGCGGCCAGGTTCATATAGGGAAGGTTCCTCATGAGTGAACTCCCGGCGTATCGCCGTCCGTTTTTCGAAACACAGCCGGACTACCTGTATCCACCGTATCGTTCCACGGTTAAACGCGCTCCCACGCGCCCACTCGTCCTCATTCCACAAACGCTCTCCGAGATCACCGGACCGATCTTCGGGAACGATGTCATTGGCGCCAACGATTTCGATCTCACGATCGGCCACGACGGCGAGCCGTTGGGCGAGCGCATCATCGTATCGGGCCGCGTGCTCGACGAATCGGGGAAGGCGGTGCCGCACACGCTCATCGAGTTGTGGCAAGCCAACGCATCGGGTCGCTATCGGCATATCGTCGACAATCACGACGCACCGCTCGATCCCAACTTTTCCGGCTGCGGCCGCACGCTCGCCGATGCACAGGGTCACTACCGATTTGTCACGATCAAGCCGGGCGCCTATCCATGGCGCAATCACTTCAATGCGTGGCGGCCGGCACACTTGCATTTTTCGTTAATTGGCCAAGGCTTCATACAGCGGCTGGTCACGCAGATGTACTTCCCCGGCGATCCGCTGCTCGCGTACGACCCGATGTACACGAGCGTCCCAGACGAAAAGGCGCGCGCGCGCCTTATCTCTTCCTTCGACTGGGAGACGACGATCCCCGAGCGCGCCCTTGGCTATCGCTTTGACATCGTATTGAGCGGCCGTGACGCGACGCTGACGGAGCGTTTGACGTGAGCTTGTTGACGACGTCCTCGCAAACCGTTGGACCTTTCGTCACCATCGGATTGGCATGGCTCACGACGACAGACATTGCCCCACCATCTGTTCCCGGCGAGCGCATTACCATCGAGGGCCGCATCGTCGACGGTGACGGCAAGCCGGTCGGCGACGCCGTCGTCGAGATCTGGCAAGCCAATGCGGCAGGCAAGTACGCGCATCCGGATGACAGCCAAGATAAACCCGCCGCCTCAGGTTTTCGCGGCTTCGGACGCATTCCTACTGACGAGAACGGTGGGTTTCGCTTTACGACGATCAAGCCCGGCCGCGTACCCGGTCCCGGCGCGACAATGCAGGCGCCGCATCTGGTCGTCTCGATCTTCATGCGCGGACTCTTGAAACGGCTGATCAGCCGCATCTATTTCCCCGATGATCCCGCCAACGCAGTGGATGCAGTGCTCGCGCTCGTTCCTGCTGATCGGCGCACGACGTTGATTGCGAAGCCTTCGAATGCCGGTGCCAAGACGTTGACGTGGAACGTAATCCTCCAGGGCGCGGATGAGACGGTGTTCTTCGCCTGTTAAATATCGGTCTGCGGCATGAGTTCCAATTTTTCGGATGAGCCGCCATTGCCGCGTCTCACCGGCGCACTATTCGCGACCGAGGCAATGCAGGAGATTTTCAGCGACCGCGCACGGATACAAGCGCTGCTGGATTTCGAACGAGCGCTCGCGGCCGCACAAGCACGCGTCGCATTGATCCCTGCGACCGCCTCTCCGGCAATTTCAAAACAGTGCAACGCAGCGCTCTTCGACCTCGGCGCCATCGCTCGCGAAACGCATGACGCCGGCAACCCAGCAATCCCCCTCATCCAGGCACTCACTGCGCGCGTCGCAACCGATGATGCCGACGCCGCGCGATTCGTCCACTTGGGAGCGACGAGTCAGGATGCGATCGACACTGGACTCGTCTTGCAACTCGTGCGGGCGCTGAACGTCATCGAGGATGATCTCGGACGCTTGGCGCGCGCGTTGATGGACCTGACGCGACAGCATGCGAACACACAGCTTGCTGGCCGAACACTGCTGCAGCAGGCGACACCCATCACGTTCGGATTGAAGGTTGCTGGGTGGCTCGACGCGATCGATCGGCATCGCGATCGGGTCCGCGATCTGCGTTCGCGCATCGCAGTCGTGCAATTCGGCGGTGCTGCCGGAACGCTCGCTGCGCTTGGCGACAAAAGCTTGGATGTCGCTGCGACGCTCGCAGAGGAGCTTCATCTTGAATTGCCCGAGATTCCCTGGCATGCGCACCGCGACCGCGTGGCCGACGTTGCTACGACGTTAGGGCTACTGGTTGGGACGCTGGGAAAGATCGCACGCGACGTATCTCTGCTCATGCAAACCGAAGTGGCCGAAGCATTTGAGCCCGCTGAGGCGGGACGCGGCGGGTCTTCGACGATGCCGCACAAGCGCAATCCCGTTAGCGCCGCCGCCGTGCTCGCCGCCGCGATACGAGTGCCGGGACTCGTCGCGACCATGTTGATGGCGATGGTGCAGGAGCATGAGCGTGGACTTGGTGGCTGGCATGCCGAATGGGAAACGCTTCCAGAAATTTGCCTGCTCGCGGCGGGCGCGCTTGCGCATACCGTGCAGACAATCGAGGGCCTCGAGGTCGATGCGGCGCGCATGACGGATAATCTCGCGCTGACTCGCGGGCTCGTCGTCGCGGAAGCCGTGGCAATCGCCCTCGCTCCCAAAATAGGCAAGCTGCGCGCACACGAAGTTGTCGAGCGCGCCAGTCGCTTGAGTGTCGAGCAGAAGACGCCGTTGCGTCAGGTCCTCGATGCGACTCCGGAGGTACAGATGCATCTAACCGCGGCCGACCTGGATCGGTTGCTCGATCCAAGTCACTACACAGGACAGGCGCAGGCGTTGATCGCGCGCGTCCTCGCTGCACATCGGACATGACTGCACTTTTTGCCAATGTCGATCGCGGAAGATTGCGTTATCGCCTCGATGGACCGGCCAGCGCGGCAGTCCTGGTGATGTCCAACTCCCTGGGCACGAATCTGTCGATGTGGGAGCCGCAAATGGCCGATCTCACCCAGGCCTTTCGCGTGCTGCGCTACGACACGCGCGGTCACGGCGAGTCGACCGTCACGCCCGGGCCGTATTCCATCGAGCTGTTGGGGCGCGACGTCGTCGCGTTACTCGACCAACTGGCGATCGAACGTGCCCATTTCTGCGGCTTGTCGCTGGGCGGCATGACCGGCATGTGGCTGGCGGTCAATGCCCCCGCTCGCGTCGCCCGTCTCGCGCTGTGCAACACCGCAGCGCACATGGCTCCGGCCGATCTTTGGAACTCTCGCATCGAGCAGGTGCGCGCGGGCGGTATGGAAGCCCTCGTGGAGGCCGTGCTGACGCGCTGGTTCACGCCTTCCTTTCTCGCGCAGTCGCCGATCATCGCGGAGTCGATACGACCGATGTTGCTGGCGTGCCCCGCCGAAGGCTACGCAGCCTGCTGCGCCGCGATCCGCGACATGGATCAGCGCGAAACGATTAGAGGCATTGGCGCGCCGACCTTGGTGATTGCAGGAATGCGTGACCCGGCAACGCCTCCAGCGGATGGCCGTTTAATCGCGAACCGCATCGAAGGCGCGCGCTACGTCGAGTTGCCAGCGGCGCACCTTTCGAATGTCGAAGCCGCGCGCGAGTTCACGGCGACTCTCACGAATTTCCTGTGAACGTGCGATGACTTTGCGCGATTTGCAGGCGCTTTTCGCTCGCGTGCTTTTCAATCTAGCACCGGTTAAGCTCCGCCATAGCTGCTCGCCAGTGTGCTGTTCCGTAAGTTCCGAAGATAAAGGAGGGGATGAAATCGGGTGTCAGGCAAGGCGCGCGGCCGACAGCGTACCTCGTGGTACGGTGAAGCCGCGCAACGCAGCATGGCACCCGCTCACTTTGCAAACTCTAGCGCCGCGAACTATCGAGTGAACTTACGGAACACCACAGCAGGAGATCAATATGGATGAACGCGATCGCTACGAAGCGGGAATGAAGGTCCGCCGTGAAGTTCTCGGCGACGCGCACGTCGATCGGACCTTGCAGAATAGGAATCCTTTCAACGACGAGTTCCAGGACCTCATTACCCGCTACGCGTGGGGCGACATTTGGACGAGGCCCGGGCTGCCGCGCCGTACTCGCAGCCTGGTCACGCTGGCGCTGATGATTGCGCTCAATCGCGGCGACGAATTGCGTATGCACGTCCGCGCAGCAGCCAACAACGGTGTCACCCGCGATGAAATCAAGGAGGTCCTGCTGCAGTGCGCAGTCTATTGCGGCGTGCCCGCGGCAAACTCTGCCTTTCATATCGCGCAAGACGTTTTCAGCGAATTGGATGCTGCGCGAAAATGATTCCGCTCGCCGACCTCGAAGCTGCCACGCGCAATGTCTACGCGGCGATGTCGCCGACACCGCAATACGCGTGGCCATTGCTCGCCCGACGTGCCGGATGCGAAGTCTGGGTGAAGCACGAAAATCACACGCCGACCGGCGCCTTTAAGGTGCGCGGCGGGCTCAACTTGGTGGCACAACTTGCGGTGCGTGAACCTGGCTTGCGCGGCATCATCAGCGCCACGCGCGGCAATCATGGCCAGAGCCTAGCGTTCGGGGCTCGCCGGCACGGTGTTGCGTGCACGATCGTCGTACCCCATGGTAATTCGCGTGATAAAAACGCTGCGATGCGCGAATTCGGCGCGGAGTTGATCGAACATGGCCGCGACTTCGACGCAGCGCGCGAGCGCGCGTTCGAACTTGCCGACGAGCGCGGCTTGCGTTTTCTCGGCCCGTTCGAGCCCGAATTGGTCGCCGGCGTCGGCACTTATGCGCTGGAGCTATTTCGCGCGGTACCGGACATCGACACGGTGTTCGTACCGATCGGTTGCGGCTCTGGGATCTGCGGACTCATCAGCGCCCGCGACGCGCTTAAGCTCGCCACCAAAATCGTCGGCGTCGTGTCAACCGAGGCGAACTCGTATGCGCAGTCGTTTCGCGCCCGAAAACCAATCGCAACGGCAACCGCGATCACCATGGCCGACGGCATGGCCGTCCGCGTTCCTGTTCCGGCAGCGCTCGAAGTCATCTTGCGCGGCGCGCACGATGTCGTCGAAGTCACCGACTCGGAAGTCGAAGCGGCGATCCGCGCTTATTACGACGACATTCATCAAGTCGCAGAAGGAGCAGGCGCGGCGCCGCTCGCCGCATTGCTCAAGGCGCCGGACCGTGTCCACCGACGCATGGCGGTCATTCTCTGCGGCAGCAATATCGATCGCGATCTCTACGCACGAATCATTGGGAACGGATGACAGCGGTCGCGCACCTCGACACAAACGTCACCGATAGCGGACCTCGGGAAGGCTCGCGCGAGCGCCATTGACTCACTCTCACGGCTGCCATACACTTGTTGAATTATTCAACAACGTGGAACATTATGGCGACAGTCAATTTCAGTGTCCCCGAGGAGATTAAAGAGGCCTTCAACCGCGCTTTCGCAAAAAAGAACAAGAGCGCCATCATCGCGGATTTGATGGCCAAAGCTGTCGAGGAGGAAAAATCGCGCAAGAGGCAGTCGAAAGCCATCGATCGATTGCTGCTCCGCCGGGCCACCAAGAACGCAGTTTCAGATGCAGAGATTCGCGCGGCTAGGGAAGAATTGCGCAGGTGAGCCTGATCGTCGTCGATGCGAGCGTCACGGTGAAGTGGTTTCAGCCGGGCGACGAGGAGGCGGACGCGGATAGGGCGCTCGATCTGCTGCCACGCATCAAAAACGGCGATCTCACACTTTGTCAGCCATCGCATTGGTTGGCCGAGGTGAGCGCCGTGCTCGTTAGGCTCAATCCTGCGGCGGCGCTTGACGATATCAACGACCTGTACGAGATTCGCTTTCGGCGAATGGAGAACAAAGGTGTTTACTTGATGGCATGCACGCTTTCGCGCGACTTGAATCACCATCTGTTCGATACGTTGTATCACGCCTCAGCACTAGCCTTGAGCGATGCAGTGCTCGTGACTGCCGATCGACGCTATTACGACCAAGCGCAACGCTTTGGTCGCATTTCACTGCTTGCGGATTTCGGCGTTTGATCGGACAGTTAAGACAGCCAGCGGCGAGTGCCCATTTGCCGCCTCGAGTCATCAAGACTCGCCGTGTCGGCAACGACAATCAGTCGAATTGACTGCCCGATTTCCGGCGGTGCGCGGCGACCAGCCTCGCTAGAATGTCCGCATGATCAAGCTCCCAACCAAAGCGACGATGTACGGCGCGGTCGTGCGCCACGATCCAACCTACGAAGGTGTGTTCTGGTTGGGTGTTCGGACCACCGGTATTTTCTGTCGACCCACCTGCAGCGCGCGCACTCCCAACCGCGAGAATGTCGAATTCTTCGCGGCGCCGAGCGCTGCACTTCATGCGGGCTTTCGGCCGTGCCGCAAATGCCATCCACTCGACCACGGCCGCAAGCCGCCGGCTCTCGTCCTAGAGTTGCTTGCCGAGGTGGAACGCGAGCCCGGGCGCCGCCACCGCGACTCTGAGCTGCTCGCACGCGGCATCGATCCCTCGACCGCCCGTCGCCAATTCAAGCGCTATTGCGGCATGACCTTCCAAGCCTATCACCGCGCCCGGCGAATGGGGATCGCACTCTCCGATATCCGAAAGGGAAAAACTGTGCTCGACTCGCAACTCGATCAAGGCTTCGAATCCGGAAGCGGTTTTCGTGAAGCATTTGCACGGATTGTCGGAATGGCGCCATCACAGGCTGGGAATGTCGGCGTGCTTCAAGCCAAATGGATCGAAACGCCGCTTGGTGCCATGCTGGCGCTTGCCGATGACCGCGGACTGCATTTGCTTGATTTCGTCGACCGCCGCGGCTTGGAGCGCTCGATGATGCTCTTGCAGCGGCGACTGCGTGCGCGCGTGCTGCCCGGTGAGCATCCCGTCCTCGAGCAAATCGCGCGTGAATTGCGCGAATACTTTCGAGGGATGCGCCTCGTGTTTGACACGCCAGTCGTCCTGACTGGTTCGCCCTTTCAACTCGCCGTGTGGCAGGCGCTCCAGAATGTGCCTCCGCGCACAACATGCTCGTATCGCGAGCTTGCGAGCAAGATCGGGCAGCCTGCCGCCGTGCGCGCCGTGGGCCGCGCGAACGGTGACAATAGGCTATCGATCATCGTGCCCTGCCATCGGGTGATCGGCAGCGACGGTGCGTTGACCGGTTACGGAGGCGGTGTTTGGCGTAAGCAGAGGCTGCTTGATCTCGAGAGGTCGGGAATGACCGATACCCACGGTCGGGATTCTGCTGCGCGGGCGTCGGCATCGCCTGCCCCCTCCTGATCGATGCCGTTTCACTCGTTCTTGTTACTCGCGGCGCTCGCGGCGTTGTGGGGCGGCTCGTTTACGTTCATGCGCTATGCCGTGCCCGCGCTCGGTCCGGTGCCGCTCGCATTCGTGCGGGTGACGCTCGCCGCGGCCGTGCTTGTTACGATCGCAATGGCGCGGATCCCTGCGCGCGACTTCAAGGCCAATTGGCGCGATTTCCTGGTGATCGGAATTCTCAATTCCGCATTGCCGTTCTCGCTATTCTCTTTCGCCGAGCTGTACATCAGCGCTTCTCTAGGGGCGATCCTGAACGCGACGAGCCCGTTTTTTGGCGCAGCGGCAGCGGCGATCTGGCTGGCCGAGCCGCTTTCCCTCAATAAGGTGGCCGGGATGCTGATCGGATTCGCGGGCGTCGTCGTGCTGGTCGGCGGGCGCATGGATTCGCTCTCGGCGCCGATGATGCTGGCGATTGCTGCGTGTCTCATCGCGTCGCTTTGCTATGGCTTTGGCAGGTGTCTACGTGAAGCGGCGCATGCAGGGCGTTTCCAGCATGGCGCTCGCGTGCGGCAGCCAGCTCGGGGCTGTGGTTGCCCTTGCGCCGGCATTGCCCTTCACCGCAGTGCCGGGGCCCGTCACTCCTCTGGTCATCGCGAACGTCGTCGCGCTTGCGGTGGGGTCGACGGCGGTCGCCTATCTCATCTATTTCAAACTGATTGCTGATGTCGGACCGTCGCGCGCCCTCACCGTCACATTTCTCATCCCGCTCTTCGGCGTCGCGTGGGGAGTTGTCTTTCTCGGCGAAGCGGTCACCCTGGAAATGGCCGGTGGCGGCGCGTTGATCGTCGCCGGAACCGCGCTCGCGTTACGCGCAGGTCAAACGAGATCCGCGGCACGGCCGAGTATCTGCTCGCGCAACTCACGATAGCGCGGCATCTGCGGCGGATAAATGCAAAGATATTTGACCTGAGCCGCCTGCAAGCACCGCTGCTTGATCATCTCGAGCTTTTGGTCGCGCGGATTGATGATTTGATCGGGCTCCCTCGAATCGACGATCGCGACAATCGTCATGTCCCGATCACAAACGACGAATCCAACATGCTGGTTGGCGATCTTGTGAAACGCGCGCAAGCGCTCCATGCCGTGGGGTCCGATCTTCACCTGCAGGACGTCGGCAAGTCTGATGCGAGCGAATATTTCGTGGCGCGGAAAGGCAGCCTTGAGCAGCAGAAAGACGACATTGTCGGCTTTGGAGAGGAAGCGCGGTCGTAGCAGGTAGAGCCCCGGAAGCTCGGCGGAAGACAGTAGGCGCGTCGTCTCCCCCTCGGTCCATTGCGCGACAGCGTTGGGCGCCTCATTGCCGCCGGACGCCTTCGATGCAGTCGAGCGGTTGCGCCGCACCAGGCCTACAATGACTGCGATGACCAAGGCGGCAATCGCCAGCGCAAAAAGAACTCCGGATGTCATTTAGACCGATTCCCTTAGAGCCGTAAACTTAAAGCGTGCCGGCTTATTTATGACTCAGGCATACACGTTGTGGCATCGCAAATATACCGGATAATTCATTGTAGTCTATAAGCTTTTCACGGTGCGGCGGCAACCGTTCCAGAGATAGGACTTGGGACAATGGGCGGCGCGCCGAACGCCGCCATGCCGGATATAAGGCTGGGGACACGGTTGGCGCAAGGACAACATCGCTGTTCAGCGCGCGTTTCTTAGGAGCTCACATGGCAAAAATAGCGAAAATCCTCGCTGACGGTTTTTCTCCATTCTTCGTCGCCGCGATGCTCGTTGTTAGCCCACAGGCGATCGCCCAGTCAGTGACAAAACCTCAGGGGAAACTGCACTTGCTTCCGGCCACGCTAGAAACGACGCAATGGGGCTGGCTCGACAAGCGCAAGCGCCGGTCTTGCGCGTCGAGTCGGGCGACACCATCGTCATCGAAACGATGATGCATTCGCACAATCAGGTGGTCCCGGGCAAGACGATCGACGAAATCAAGAAGCTGCGAACGGACTTTCCAGGACGCGGATCGCATACGCTGACAGGGCCGATCTATGTCAACGGTGCCGCGCCAGGCGATGTGCTGAAGATCAAGCTCAACCGCATCGTCCCAGGCGCGTACGGCACTAATTTCAACGTGCCCGGCATGTTTGGCCAGTTCCCGAAGGATTACCCGGATGGTCAAGTCAAATTCTTCTATCTCGACTGGGAGCGCAAGGAAGCTGAATTCCTGCCCGGCATCATCATTCCGCTGAAGCCATTTCCGGGAATCTTGGCCGTCGCTCGCAAGGAGCCGGGCCGGTACAGCTCCGTGCCGCCTGGAGAGTTCGCGGGAAACATGGATATCCGCGATTTCACCGAGGGAGCGACCTTGTATGTGCCCGTGCACGTGCCCGGCGCATTGGTGTGGACCGGCGATTCGCATGCGGCGCAAGGAAACGGCGAAGTCAATCTGACCGCACTCGAAACCTCATACAAAGAAATGAACGTCACCGTCGACGTGCTGAAGAACATGAACATCGATTTTCCCCGAATCGAAACCGGGAAGTCATGGATCACGATGGGCTTCGATCAGGATTTGAACAAGGCGCTCGATTTCGCCAAAGCCCAAACGGCGAAGCTCCTCGCCGAGCAACGCAAGATCTCCGAAGACGAAGCCGCAAAGGTGATGTCAACTGTATCGGATTGCCGGATTTCCCAAGTTGTGAACATCAAAAAAGGTGTGCATTGCCTGAACCCGAAGAATGCGCAGGACAAAGAGGACATGGAACGGCCGACGAAGGAGACCACTCAGTATTACGTCAGCCACGCGCAAAGCGCGGATCTCAATAAAGCCATGGATGACGCATCGCGCGGCATGATCCAGTTCTTGGAGAAACAGAAAGGCATCGCCCGGCTCGACGCCTATGGCCTCGCCAGTGTCGCAATGGATTGTCGCGTGGGGGACTCGTCCGGTGCAGAAAAGAATGTGCATTGCCTGATGCCGAAAAACCTCTGGCGCGCCTCCCGCTAGTTGTATTCACCGCGTTGATGGAAGGGCGGCGACACGCCCTCCATGTTGGGCGCGTCGCCGCACTGGCGATACTCTGCGGCATCCTTTGCCTGTCAAGCGCCGAACCCGTCATCGCGCACGACCGGCTTCGCATCGTCGCGACGACCAACGATCTCAAAAGCCTCGCCGAGCTCGTGGGCGGCGATAAGGTCGACGTCGTCAGCGTCGTGCCAGCCAATGTCGACGCCGAGGACTACCAACCCACTCCGCGCGATCTCAGCCGCTTGAACCAAGCGAAGCTGGTGCTTCGAGTTGGCGCGGATTACGACCTGTGGATGGATCGTTTGATCGCACAGGCGAAGCGGCCAGAGTTGGCCCGCGGCGGATCAGGCTACGTCGATTGCTCGTTTGCGATCGCGCTGCTCGACGCGCGAAGCACGCAGGTGGGGCCGGCCGGCGGCCACGCGCACGGGAGCGGCAATCCGCACTACTGGCTCGATCCACGCAACGCCGAGATCATCACGGGCACAATCTTCGAGGCGCTCTTGCGCCACGACCCTGATAACGCGAAATACTACGAGCGACGCCGGCTGGCCTTTCTAAACCGCCTCGAGCAAAAGATCACGGAGTGGGAGAGCAAGCTCGCTACGGTCCCGATGAAGCCGATGATCGCGTACCACAACAACTGGGCGTATTTCGCACGGCGCTTTCGGCTCAACTTTGCCGGTCACATCGAAGTCAAACCGGGGATACCGCCTAGCCCCTCGCACCTCGCCCGCTTGCTCGGGGTCATGCGCTCGCTCGACATCAAGATCATCGTCAGGCAACCCCACGAACCCACGAAGGACGCCGACTTTCTTGCCGGTAAAACCGGGGCCAAGATCGTGTTGCTGGCAGCGTCGGTTGGCGCAGTCAAGCAAGCGGAGGATTATCTTGCCCTATTCGACTACAACGTAGCGACGCTTCTTGCCGCTCACCAATCGTAAATGACCGAAGCAATCGCGCTGCTCTGGGTGCCTTTTCTGGTGGCGTTATGCCTGACGGGAATTCATACCTATCTCGGTATTCAGGTTCTGGCGCGCAAGATTATCTTTGTCGATTTGGCGATGGCGCAGATCGCCGCCCTCGGCGCCACCGTAGCGTTCATGCTCGGCCACCCCGTCAGTAGCGGAGGTTCGTACGCGTGGTCACTGGCCTTCACCCTGGCTGCAGCGATGCTTCTCGCGTTCTCGCGCCGGTGGTCAGGACGCGTTTCGCAAGAAGCATTCATCGGCGTGATCTATGTCGTCGCCGCCGCCGCGGTCTTCTTGTTGGTCGAGAAAGCACCACAGGGTACCGAACACATCAAACAGGTTTTGACCGGCAACATCCTCACAACCGGCGCCGATGACTTGCTCGCGGTCGTACCGCTCTATCTCGTGGTCGCCTTCGCGCTATGGTCGATGCAGGCGCGTGCGGCCTCATCCGGCGAAGGGTGGCGCCGATGGCTATGGGATTTTCTTTTCTACGCGTGCTTCGGTGTCGTGGTGACGAGCTCCGTGGCTTTGGCCGGCGTGCTGCTCGTCTTCTCGTTCCTGATTGTCCCTGCCATGATCGGAGTGCTGTATGCAAACCGCGCCGATTACCAGTTGTGGATCGGCTGGGTCGTGGGCGCCGCCGCGAGCATGGGCGGATTGATAGCGTCCTACGCTTGGGATCTGCCCACTGGGAGTGCCATGGTGTGCGTGTTCGGCGTAGTGCTTGCGTTAGCCGGTCTCGTACGGCCAGCCTTGCGCGGCGACCATAAGCAAAGCCGTCAAGTGAGGCGAGTCGCACGCATGGTCGTCGGATCTCTGCTCATCGTTTCGGGCACGTGGCTCATGCTCGCCCCCCGCGCGGACCAGCCATTATTCGATGTCGCGGAATACGCGGTGCCGGGAGTGCGCGCCGTCTACATGAACTCCCGCGAGCTCGTCGGATACCGCGACGCCGATCTGTATTCGAAGCGGTACCGGGACGACGCCGCTCGCCTGAATGAGCGAGAAGTGACCAGCCGCTCGCAGGGGCCGGTGATCGACGATATGGAGGTACGCAGAATTTCGTCCTTTCTGCAGTCGTACAACGAAATGATGAAGGGAGAAGAGTTCGTCAAGCGGGAAATTCGTGGCCGCGCCAGAGATCGGATGCGCTGGATCGCGGGGGCCGATAACCATCCTAGTCGGTCTAGCGCTCGTGCCTTGGCGCAAGGCGCGTTCCCCGGCTACGCTGCGAGAGCTGGGGGGAGTGAAAAGAAGCAGTTAGGCAAGCGCAGAACAAAGGCCCGGACGAACCGGGCCTTTGTTGTAAGACTTGCTGCGATTCCGTATCGCTGCTGCGATTCCGTCTTGCGGCGCGCTGTTGACATGCGCACCGCGAATCCGGAACGACCGGAACCGTCCTGACGACGGCCCGATCCCAGCTTTGGGCGTCACATATCCATGTCGCCCATGCCACCCATGCCGCCCATCCCACCGCCGCCGCCACCGCCCATCGGCTTATCGTCCTTTGGGCTCTCGGCGACCATCGCGTCGGTTGTGAGCATCAATCCAGCAACCGATGCGGCGTTTTGCAACGCAAACCGCGCAACCTTCGTCGGATCGAGCACGCCCATTTCGACCATGTCACCGTAGTCACCGGTCTGGGCATTGAAGCCGTAGTTGCCCTTGCCTTCGACCACTTTATTGACGACCACCGAGGGCTCATCGCCGGAGTTGAAGACAATTTGGCGCATCGGCTCTTCTAGAGCGCGCAGCACGATCTTGATGCCGGCATCCTGGTCGGGGTTAGCGCCTTTCAGGCCCTTCAAGTTGGCGCGGGCGCGGAGATACGCAACACCACCGCCGGCGACAATGCCTTCCTCGACCGCGGCACGCGTTGCATGCAGGGCGTCCTCGACGCGCGCCTTCTTTTCCTTCATTTCCATCTCGGTCGCTGCGCCGACCTTAACGAGGGCCACGCCGCCAGCGAGCTTGGCCACACGCTCCTGCAGTTTTTCCTTGTCGTAGTCCGACGTTGCGTCTTCGACCTGCTTGCGCACGTTCTTGACCCGCGCCTCGATCGAGGCCTTCTCACCGGCGCCGTCGATGATGGTGGTGTCTTCCTTGCCGACTTCGACCCGCTTCGCGCGGCCGAGGTCCTTCAGCGTCGCGTTCTCGAGCTTTAAACCCAGCTCTTCCGCGATCACCGTACCGCCGGTCAGGATCGCGATGTCTTCGAGCATCGCCTTGCGGCGGTCGCCAAAGCCCGGCGCCTTCACGGCCGTCGTCTTCAGAATCCCGCGGATGTTATTGACCACCAACGTTGCCAACGCTTCGCCGTCGACGTCTTCGGCGATGATCAAAAGCGGCTTGCCGGCTTTTGCCACCTGCTCGAGCAACGGCAAAAGATCGCGAATGTTGGAAACCTTCTTGTCGTGCAGCAAGATGTACGGATCCTCAAGCATCGAGACTTGCTTGTCCGGATTGTTGATGAAGTACGGCGAGATATAGCCGCGGTCGAACTGCATGCCCTCGACGAGCTCGAGCTCGTTTTCGAGTCCCTTGCCGTCCTCGACCGTGATCACACCTTCCTTGCCGACCTTGTCCATCGCCTCGGCGATGGTCTTGCCGATCGCTTCGTCGGCATTAGCCGAGATCGCGCCGACTTGAGCGATTTCCTTGCTGGTGCTGCAGGGCTTGCTGATCTTTTTCAACTCTTCGACAACTGCGATCACTGCCTGGTCGATCCCACGCTTCAAATCCATCGGGTTCATGCCCGCGGCAACATACTTCATGCCCTCGGCGATGATCGATTGCGCGAGCACTGTCGCCGTCGTCGTGCCGTCGCCGGCAACGTCGGAGGTCTTGGACGCGACTTCCTTCACCATCTGTGCGCCCATGTTTTCGAATTTGTCCCTGAGCTCGATTTCCTTTGCGACGGACACGCCGTCCTTGGTGATCGTCGGCGCGCCGAAGCTGCGCTCGAGCACGACGTTGCGGCCCTTCGGGCCAAGCGTGATTTTGACGGCGTTCGAGAGAATGTTCACCCCGTTCACCATCTTGTTGCGGACGTTCTCGCCGAAGCGTACGTCTTTGGCTGCCATGGTTTGTTTCTCCTGGTGCTATTCGTTAAGAGGTACGGTCAGTTGACGATGCCGATAATGTCGTCTTCGCGCATATGCAGGAGGTCCTGCCCATCCATCTTGAATTCCTGGCCTGAATACTTGCCGAAGAGAACCTTATTGCCGGCTTTGACACCCATCGGCTGAAGCTTGCCGTTGTCGTCGGTCTTTCCGGGGCCGGCCGAGACCACCTCGCCCATCGACGGCTTTTCCGCCGCAGTGTCCGGAATCACGATGCCGCCAGCAGACTTACGCTCTTCCTCCAGGCGCTTTACGATCACGCGATCGTGCAATGGTTGCAGTTTCATATCGCATTCACTCCTTGTTTAATGTATTAAAACCACGATTAAGATGAACGGCCGGCGGAAGGTGGACGGTTCGAGCGCACTTGCGGCCAGGGGACCACGTCCACGTATTAGCACTCAACGTCGGCGAGTGCTAATAATAGCCCAATATTGGTTTGGGTTCAACCAGGGATGCGCCTTACAATTTCTTATCCGATCAGGGCTCTGGCCGATACACGGCGGCATTAAGCGCAGCGCCTGCTGGAGGGCATCGCCGTTCGCGTCTCGCGCAAGCCGTTGGTAAGCCAGCCCACACACAATCGCCATTGGGCGTTAAGTTGACACCATGCTGTTACCCGCGCACGTCGGTCACCTAGCTTTATTGCGAGCGCTGATCCGCCAAGGCGCTTCCGACGGTAGTTTCGATCCCGACCTCTCGGGTGACACTCCAGAAGCGAACGACTTCTTCGCCAAATTAAAGCGCGCGCTCGTCACGGGCTACTTCGTCGAAGCGTCGCCTAATGGCAAGCTCGCCACCGTTGCGGTCCCGGGTTATGTCTATTGGTCGGACGACCGCAAGAGCAGCGCTCCCCCAGTCGGTTTTGGTCTCTTCCGCGCGCTGGAAATCGATGGGTACGAGTTGTGGCTCGCAGGACTCGACCTCTCGACGCGCGGCGGCGGGCACGGACGCGAGCTGCTCGCCGCGCTCTTCGCCACACCGCCTGGGCAGAAGACCCACATCGTCCGCGTTCAGCGCGGCTCTCGTTACGTCCAGCAATTGCAGCATCTGCTGCGCGACTTCGGCTTTCACCTCGTGGGGGACACGCCGCGACTGCGCTGGTTCATTCGCGCGGATGCCCCGCACGCGCTCGATTCGCGCGTCCGCGACATGATCGAGGTGCAGCGCCCGTTAAACTAGCGGCTGGTCGCCTAAGGCGCATCGCTCGGGTCGAGCGCTAAAGAACGGCAATGCCTTTGGCGATTCCGGAGATTCGAGCGGCTCTTCAACCAAGTGTGACGCAGCGAGCAGACAAGCCATACAGGTGTCATTGGTGATTCCGCCGTCGCCTCCGCTTGCGTCTTCGGCGTCATCCTCGCCGGCTTATCCTCGCGCCGCGCACGCAAATGACGGCGCCCGCTGGTGGGTACGAGGGTGGCGCATCTTCTGGGCCCAGCCGGGAACGTGGATCGGCATCATCATTATCCAAGTGATCGTCTTCATTCTCGTCATGCTGGTGTTGTCGACACCGAAGGTGGATGTCGCCTCGATCGTGCAATCGATTCTGACTCCGACCTTCGGCGGCGGACTCATGCTCGGATGCGCAGCAATCGCCCGCGGCGAGCGATTGCGGGTGGGTCATCTGTTCGAAGGGTTCAAGGGAGCGCGCTTCTATCCGCTGTTTGCGATCGGCCTCCTCAATGCGGCGTTCGTCATCCTGATGGCGCTGGGAGCGGTCGTCGTCTTCGCAGGGACGGCCAGTCTCGCGGGCTATAGCGACTGGGGTGCAATCATCCGCGGCGATCCTTCCAAGGCGTTGACGATGGTTCCGGCGATCGGTGTCGGCGGCGCGCTCGCGATTCTGATGTGGCTGATCGCCGTCGTGATCCTGACCATGCTCAATTGGTTCGCCCCCGCGCTGGTCGTGTTGGAAGGACAATCGGCGCTTCGCGCTCTCAAGCTCTCGCTCGCCGCATGCTGGCGCAGCGTGTGGGCATTGACCATTTATGGACTGATCGGCGTTGCTCTGCTACTCGGTCTCTTCATCGTGGCCGCATTGCCGTTGGCGTCAGCGTTCGGCTCGGGCGATTGGGCAACCGCCGGCTTCCTCAGCATCGCCCTCCTCTTCATCCTCGGGTCTTCCGCGGCGTTGATGATCGGACCCGTCGTCTACGGTTCGATTTACGCCGGATTCACCGATACGCTAAAGGTAGCTTAAGAAGGCGTTGGAGTCCTCAACGGGCTCTCAATGTGCTTGATCCCAGTTGGCACCGACGCCCACGTCGACGACCAGCGGGGTGCGTAGCGCGGCAACCCCCGTCATCAAGTCGGGTAATTCGCGCGTGATGCGCGGTAGCTCCTCGCTCGGAACTTCAAACACCAGTTCGTCATGGACCTGCAATACGAGCTTGCTCGCCAACCGCTCGCGATCGAGCCAACGTTGCACGACGATCATCGCGAGCTTGATTAAATCGGCAGCGGTTCCCTGCATCGGCGCATTGATCGCCGCGCGCTCTGCGCCGGCCCGACGCGGCCCGCTGGCTGCTTTGATGTCGGTCAACCACAGTCTTCGTCCAAAGACGGTCTCGACGTAACCCAGGTCGCGCGCGCTCTCGCGCGTGCGCTGCATGTACCGCGCAACACCCGGATAGCGCGCGAAGTAGCGCTCGATGAACTGCTGTGCCGCGCTGCGCTCGATCCCGAGCTGCTGCGCGAGGCCGAACGCGCTCATGCCATACATGAGCCCGAAATTGACGGCTTTGATGTACCGTCGCTGCTCGGCCGTCACGTCGGCGGCCGCAACGCTGAAGATTTCGGCTGCCGTCGCGCGGTGGATGTCCTGACCCTCGACAAACGCGCGCACCAGCGCCGGGTCTTCGGACAAGTGCGCCATGATTCGCAATTCGACTTGCGAATAGTCGGCCGACACGATGACATGGTCGGGCGGGGCAATGAAGGCTTCGCGAATTCGCCGCCCATCGACGGTGCGAATCGGAATATTCTGCAAATTGGGATCGGTCGATGCGAGCCGCCCGGTCACGGCGGTGGCTTGCGACAGCGTCGTATGTACGCGACCGGTCCGCGCATTCACCATCAACGGCAACTTGTCGGTGTAAGTCGACTTGAGCTTCGAGAGCGCACGATGCTCGAGCAGCACCTTGGGCAACGGGTAATTTTGAGCGAGCTCCTGCAGAACGTCCTCATCGGTGGAAGGAACCCCCGTTGCAGTCTTCTTCACCACCGGCAAGTGCATCCGCTGAAACAAAATCTCGCAGATTTGTTTCGGAGAGCCGAGGTTGAACGGCTGTCCCGCGAGGCGATGCGCCTCGGTCTCCAATGCCATCATGCGTTCGCCGAGCGTACGGCTTTGCTGCACGAGCAACCCGGCATCGACGAGGACGCCGTTGCGCTCCATGCGAAACAGCACGTCGCGCACCGGCATTTCGATGTCGCGGTAGACGCGCTCGAGCTTAGGATCCGCCGCGATCGCCGGAAAGAGCGCGAAGTGCAGGCGCAACGTGACGTCGACGTCCTCGGCCGCATATTCGGTCGCGCGATCGAGCGCGACTTGATCAAACGGAATGCGCGCCGCGCCTCTCCCCGTCACCTCGTCGTAGCTAATCGTCTTCACATTCAAATGCCGGCTCGCCAAGCTGTCCATGTCGTGCGGCTTGTGCGACTCCACGACATACGACTCGAGCAGCGTGTCATGCGCCACGCCCGCGAGCGCGATCCCGTGATTGGCGAGCGCGTGCTGGTCATACTTCACGTTCTGACCGAGCTTTTTTTTGGTCGTGTCGGCGAGCCAGGGGGCGAGCCGGGCAAGCGTGCCGTCGCAATCGAGTTGCTCCGGCGCGCCGGTGTACCGGTGGGCCAAGGGGATGTAGCACGCCCGCCCCGGTTCCGTTGCGAGCGAGATGCCAACGATCTTCGCCGCAAGCGGATCGAGGCTCGTCGTCTCCGCATCGAACGATACGATCTCCGCGCGATCGATCGCGACGAGCCAACGGTCAAGCGCCGCATTGTCGAGCACGGTTTCGTAATGCGTCGACAGCGGGGAAGCTGCCGTCAACTCGCGTGGCGCCGCCTCGGCGCTCTCGCTGAAGCGCCGTCCGCCTTCGTCCTTTGCGGCGCGGCGCGCGATCGCGCCGGCAGCATCGCCCACGTTGGGATCGACAACTCCCAACGCAGGTAGCCAGGCCTTGAATTCGAAGCGCTCGAACAATGTACGCAATGTGGCGACATCCGCGGGCGCTATGCGCAAATCCGACGGGCCTACCGGCAACTCGCAATCGGTCTTGACCGTAAGAATTTTTCGACCTTGCGGTAACCAGTCGAGAGTCGCGCGCAAATGTTGTCCGACGACCCCGGAAATCTCGCCGGCGTGCGCAATCAGGTTACCGAGCGTCCCGTATTGCGTCAGCCATTTCGCTGCCGTTTTCACGCCGACCTTGGGCACGCCCGGCACGTTGTCGATCGCGTCGCCCGTCAACGCCAAGAGGTCCAGGATCTGATCAGCGCGCACGCCGAACTTCGCGAGCACGCCCGCCTCATCGAGCGTTTCGTTGCTCATCGTATTCACGAGCGTGACGTGCGGACCGACGAGCTGCGCGAGATCCTTGTCGGATGTCGAGACAATCGTGTGGATGTCCTGCCTAGCTGCCTGCAGCGTAAGCGTGCCGATGACATCGTCGGCCTCCACCCCTGACACCATCAAGAGCGGCCAGCCATGCGCCCGAACCAACGCATGCAGCGGCTCGATCTGCAACGAAAGATCGTCCGGCATCGCCTGTCGATTGGCCTTGTAGTCGCCGAACCAGTCGTTGCGAAACGTCTTGCCCGGGGCGTCGAAGACGACTGCAAAGTAATCGGGCTTGCCGTCGGCGACCATTCGGCGCAACATCGACACCACCCCGCGCAGCGCGCCGGTCGGTTCTGCTTTGGACGTGCGCAGATCGGGTAGTGCGTGAAACGCGCGATACAGGTACGAGGACCCGTCCACTAGCACGAGCGTCGGCATGCGTCAGACCCACAAAATTCCGGAACTCATCGATCCGCAGGCGCTGTACACGACCAACGGGCAAGAGGCGTGGCGGGTGTTGGGGATTATGGCAGAGTTCGCGATCGCGACCGAGCGTCTGGCCGGCGTGCGGCCCGCGGTCAGCATGTTCGGCTCCGCTCGGATGAAGCCCGGGCATCCGTATTTCGACAAAGCCGAAACCATCGCGCGGCTATTGTCCGACGCAGGCTTCGCGGTCATCTCAGGCGGCGGTCCGGGGTTGATGGAAGCCGCGAACAAAGGCGCACATCGAGGAGCGTCCCCCGCCATCGGCCTCAACATCATGTTGCCGTTCGAGCAAGGCGGCAACGAGTTTCAGGATGTCTCGATTGATTTTCGCTATTTTTTCGCGCGCAAGATGATGTTCGTGCGCCTGGCATCGGCCTATGTGATCCTGCCCGGCGGTTTTGGCACCCTCGACGAGTTGACCGAAGTTTTGACTCTCGTACAGACTGGCAAGAGCCGCAAGATTCCGATCATCTTGGTCGGCGGCGAATTTTGGAAGGGCCTCCTCGACTGGTTCAGCGACAAGCTGGTCGGCGAAGGCATGATCGGAGCGCTTGATATGGATCTGATCCAGATCATCGAAGAGCCAGCGGCGATCGTCGAGGCCATCTTCAAGTTCTACGAAGGGCGCGGATTTCAGCCGACGCGTGCCGAGCGCGAAAAGATGTTGAATCTGTAGGAAAGCGGCGGACACCGCGCCGAGGCGCCGGTTGATAGAATCGAGCAATGTCGACCGGTTTATCTCGTTTGAGCGTCGCTTCCGTCTTGCTTGCTGCGCTGGTCATGCACGCAAGTATGACGTTGGCGCAACCCGTCCCACCACCCAAGCTGCCGCCCCCAACGGTACCGCCACCCTTACCTGATGTCGCGAGCGATCCCGAGCTCGAGCCACAGGTCACGATCATCCGCCGGGAAACCGAAACGGTCGAAGAGGTTCGCATCAACGGTGAATTGCGCTACATCCGAGTGACGCCGCTCGCGGGCCGGTCTTACTTCCTCGTGCCTGACTTAAACGGACAGACGTACATACGCTACGATTCGTTGCCGTCGGGCCTCAAGGTGCCGATGTGGCTCTTGTTCTCGTGGTGAACCGCTACGTCAGTCGCCATACCCAGCGCTCCTGACGTTTATCCGAGCTTCATTAAGGCTCCGGTGCGATTGGATGTAAGCGCACCAGAGACCCAGCATGTCTGTTTACACGACGGTAACCACAGTAGAGTTGGACGCGTGGCTCGCGCGCTACACCGTCGGTACATTGGCGGAGCTGACACCCATTGCCACGGGCATCGAGAACACGAATTATTTCGTGACAACGAACGGTGGCCGCTACGTGCTGACGTTGTTCGAGCGACTGCCCGCGGCGGAGCTTCCTTTCTACTTAAATCTCATGGCGCACCTTGCCAAAGCGGGCGTCGCCGTACCCGCGCCGATAGCCGATCGCACCGGAGCGCTTTTTTCGGTGTTGAACGGTAAACCGGCGGGGTTGGTCGAGCGCATCGACGGCGCTCCGACTGCGCGTCCGACGGCGGCGCAGTGTGCAGCGGTCGGCGATGCGCTGGCGCGCCTCCACGTCGCCTCGCAGTCCTATCGCATGCGGCTCACCAATCGCCGTGGTCCAGCATGGTGGCGGCAGGCGGCACGCGCAGTGCGCTCGTTCTTGAGCCCGCCGCAGGCGGCGCTGCTCGAAAGCGAGCTCAAGTTTCAGACAGGCTTCGGAAAGGGCAAGCTACCGCGCGGAGCCATTCACGGCGACCTCTTCGCCGACAACGTACTGTTCGCGGGCGACCGCGTGGCCGGTATCATCGACTTCGGTTTCGCGGCGACCGATTACTTTGCCTATGACCTTGCGATCACCGTCAACGATTGGTGCGTACCCGAAGGCTCGGGCGCGGTCGATCCCGATTGCGTAGCGGCAATGGTCAATGCCTACGAAAGCGTCCGCCCGCTCGACGCCGACGAGCGGGTCGCGTGGCCCGCGCTGTCGCGAGCCGCCGCACTGCGTTTCTGGCTGTCGCGACTCTACGATCTCTATTTGCCACGCCTGGGTGAGCTGACGCACGCACACGACCCCGCCGACTTCGAGTGCATCTTGCGCGATCGGGTGGGTAATCCGGCGCGCCTTCCTTAGGCGATTCGCCAGCACATTCGTATGGCCGACGCACCCAGCGATTTTCTGTTCACCCGTTACGATGCGCGGCAAGGCAGCGTATGGCTGCGTCGCGCATTCTCAATGTTCATGCGCGCGCGGCTTTCCTGGACGATATTGCTGCTCGCGTATTTCGTGCTGATGATTCTCGTGCGCCTCGTGCCATTCCTCGGTCCGGCGCTGATGTCGATTGCCAAACCCGTCTTCGCCGTTGGCCTCTTGGCTGCGGCGTGGACGCAGGAGCGCGGCGGAATGCCGGCGTTCGGTCAGTTGTTCCAGGGCTTTCGCGCGAATCTCGTCGCGTTGTTGCCGATCGGCATCTTCTTTCTCGCCGGAGCGACCATCGCGATGTACGGCTCCGCACTGGTCGACGGCGGCAAGCTGGTTGCGTTAGTCACTTCGGACGCCCGGATGAGCGACGAGGAAATCGCCGCTGCGTTCACCGACGCAGCGCTGCAACGAGGCATCCTGTTTTCGGCATTGCTAATGGTGCCGGTACTGATGGCGACTTGGTGGGCGCCCGCGCTCGTCGTATTTCAGGATGCCAAAGCGGGTGCGGCGTTGGCAGCGAGCCTCAAAGCATCGCTCGCCAATTGGAAGCCGCTCTTGGTCTACGCGCTCACCGTATTCCTCTTTGGCGGGATATTGCCCGGAGTCCTTCTCGGAATCGCGATCGTGATTCTGCCGCCCCCGTTCGCTGCGATTATGGTACCGGCGTTGCTATTGCCTTACCTCTTGTTTTTTACCGCCACCCTGCACATTTCTGATTTTGTGAGCTACCGCGATGTGTTTCATGCGGGCGAGACGCTCGACCCACTCGCCTCACGTGCAATGACCTGACGTTGATCCCGCCGCAAAATCAAGCCGCTTCGAGCTTCGCATAATCGAGTGCGAGCCATTTCAACCCACCGTCGCGGAAATTCACGTGGACGCGCGCGTCCGCGCCGCGCCCTTCCGAATCGATGATGACGCCGAGCCCGAACTTCGCGTGACGCACGCTCTGGCCGATGCGCCATGACGACGAGGGTGGCGTTGGGCGCGGCACTTTGGTCGCACGATCCCAATGTCCATCATCGGCATCCTGCATGCGGCGGCGGAATGGTGAGAGCCATTGCAGCATCTCCTGTGGCAACTCGCGCAAGAACCGCGACGGAATGTTGTAGCGCATCTGGCCGTGCAGCATGCGGCTTTGCGTGAGCGTTAGGTAGAGCCTTCTTCGTGCCCGGGTGATCGCGACGTACATCAGGCGGCGCTCCTCCTCCAACCCGTCGGCTGTCGAGAAGCTATTCTCGTGGGGAAACAAGCCCTCCTCCAAACCGGTGACGAACACCGTGTGGAACTCGAGACCCTTGGCCGAATGCACGGTCATGAGCTGCAGTGCGCTTCTGCCTTCCGCCGCTTGCGTCTCACCGGCCTCGAGCGCCGCATGCGCGAGGAATGCGGTCAGCGGATCGGTTGCCCCTTCATCTGGCCCCGAGTCTGGTGACACAACGGATGGACTGACGCGATCAGCCAACATGGGCGCATCCGTCGCGAGCTCCGCCTCCCGCACGAATGCCTGCGCTGCCGTGACCAGCTCCTGCAGATTTTCCACGCGATCCTGGCCATCTTTTTCGGCCTGATAATGCGCGAGCAGCCCTGCATGCTCGATGACATGCTCGACGGCTTCCGCCAGTGGTAAGGACGTCGTCGCGGCGCGTAACGTCTCGATTAGTCCGACAAAGGCCTTGAGCGACGAACCGGCTTTACCCGCGATTCTTGCCGAATCCGTCCCCGCGCTTGCCACCTCCCAGAGCGACTTTCCTTTAGTCCCAGCAAAAAACTGCAACTGCTCGAGCGTGCGCGCACCGATTCCGCGCGGCGGAAAATTCACGACGCGCAGGAATGCGCTGTCATCCGTTGGGGCGGCGATGAGACGCAGGTACGCAAGCGCGTGCTTGACCTCGGCTCGCTCGAAAAAGCGCATTCCACCATAGACGCGATAGGGAATCCCCGCACCGAAGAGCGCGTGCTCGAGGACTCGCGATTGTGCGTTGGAGCGATAGAGCAACGCGACTTGATCGAGCGCGATGCTATCGCTCGCCAGACCTTGCACAACGTCGACAATGAACCTGGCTTCGTCATAATCCGTCGGCGCCGCGAACGCCCGGACCGCTTCGCCCTTGCCTTCGCTGGTCCAGAGATTCTTTCCGAGACGCGCCTGATTGTGCCGGATCAGCGTGTTCGCGGCGTCGAGGATATGTCCGTGCGAGCGATAGTTCTGCTCGAGCTTCACCAATTTGACCGGAGCGTCCGGACGCCCGAAGTCGCGCTCGAACTGCTGCATGTTGGCGACTTTGGCGCCGCGAAACGCGTAGATCGACTGATCGTCGTCGCCCACGGCGAATACGGCGGTATGGGGGCCGGTCAGCATGCGCAACCACAGGTATTGCAACGTGTTGGTGTCCTGAAACTCGTCGACCAGCAAATGCGAAAAGCGCCGGCAATAATGCTCGCGCAGGGACTCGTGCTCGGCTAGGAGCTCGTAGCTACGCAGCAGAAGCTCCGCGAAATCGACGACACCCTCGCGCTGGCACATCGCGTCGTATAGTGCGTAGTGCTCGACTTGCCGCCTTGATTCCTCGTCGGGTGCCTCGACCATGTTCGGGCGCAGTCCATCCTCTTTCGCCTGCGCGATGAACCATTGCAGTTGCCGCGGCGGATATCGGTCGTCGTCGATGCCGTGTGCTTTATACAAGCGCTTGATCAATCCTAGTTGATCTTGCGTATCGAGAATCTGAAAGAGTTGCGGCAATCGGGCGTCGCGGTGATGCGCGCGCAGCATGCGATTGCAGAGGCCGTGAAAAGTTCCGACCCACATTCCTCGCGTGTTGAGCGGAGTCAGCGCCGAGAGCCTGGTCAACATTTCCTTCGCCGCCTTGTTGGTGAATGTCACCGCGAGGATCGACGGCGGCCCTGCCTGGCCCGTCGCAAGAAGCCACGCAATGCGCGTCGTCAGCACGCGCGTCTTGCCGCTGCCCGCTCCAGCGAGGATCAGCGCTGAAGCATGCGGCAGAGTGACCGCCGCGAGCTGTTCGGGATTGAGCTGATCGAGAAGAGGAGAAGCCATGCAAGAGCGCCGCGCTATGTCAATTTGCGGCGGAATGATAGCCCACGCCCGGGAAGGACTTCTGTCGAGGGGACCCTTGCCGGGGGCATCGACGTCATGCACAAAAATGCAAACGTTTTCGCCTGATCGATATCAGTCGGCATCGCGCACACTGCGGTACGCGCAAACAAACCCGCGCCTTTAGCCGCGGATCGTCAAACGTCTAACCATGCCAATTAGCCAGGGTGAGACCAGGGACCCGATTGAATTCCTTGACATTATGGGTCACCAGCGTCGCGTTGTGAGCGAGCGCCGTTGCGGCAATCAGCGTGTCGATCGGCCCGATTCCGGCGCCACGCCGCTCGAGTGCGTGGCGCAGTTGTCCGGCTCGCTGTGCAACCTCAGCGTCCAACGCGACGACCGGTACGACCGACAGGAACCGCCCGAACTGGACCTGGCGACGCGGCGCATTCTGCGATCCCAAAACACCAACCCACACCTCGTAAACGACCACGGCCGGAAGGGCGATTTCGCTCGGTGGCAACGCAAGGAGGTTCTCCGCGACCTTGCCCTTGCCCCGGAAGTAATCGATGACGGTGTTCGTGTCGAGCAGGAACATCGCTATAGACGCTGGCGAGGCAAGTCTTTCGTCTTGGACTTCCGTATCTGTTCAGCGGGGGGCAAATCGGGCCACGCGCCGGCGAGTTCGCGCATGAATGCGGGCCACTCCGCTTGCGATCGACCATCGATCCGCCTCGCAACCCATTTGCTGAGCGAGACGCCTTCAGCGCGCGCCGCGTCACGCGCTATCAGTTCTGTGTGCTCGTCCAAATAAATGGTGACTTGTCCCATCGCGCGCCCTCCAGCGTCCAGTATATGTGGAAGTATATGTGCAGAATCGGGGCTTGATCAAGCGCTCTCGCATCATGGCAATGCTTGTTTCGAGCGCTTGTTCAACGATCGCGCGAGGCCCAGAGGCGCGTTTGGATCCCGCAACGCTATAATCGCGCGCCGACGATGCCCCCGATGCCGTCAAAACAGAAGGTCCCACCCAACGACTCCACGCCCGATGCGCGTTCCGCAACGATGCGCGCGTTCGTCCACTGGATCCGCGCCGCGGCACCGTATGTGCACGCCTTTCGCGGAAAAACGTTCGTAATTGCGTTCGGCGGCGAGGTGGTCGCGGACGAATCGTTCTTGAACGTTGTCCACGACTTGAACTTGTTGCACAGCCTGGGCATCGACCTCGTTGTGGTGCATGGCTGCCGCCCGCAGGTCGAATCCATTCTCGCGCAGCAGCACATTCCGAGCCGATACGCGCACGGCGCTCGCATTACCGACGCCGATGCGATGGACTGCGTGCTCGAAGCCGCGGGCCAAGTGCGAGCGCGCATCGAGGCGCTGTTATCGCTCGGCCTCGCCAATTCGCCGATGGCTGGTGCGCGCAACCGCGTTTCATCCGGTAACTACCTGACCGCGAAGCCCATGGGTATCGTGGATGGCATCGATATGCAGTTGACGGGCGAAGTGCGGCGCATCGACACCGAAGCGATCCAGCAGCGACTCGACGACGGCGATATCGTATTGATTTCCCCGCTCGGCTATTCGCCCACCGGGGAGATTTTCAATCTCACCGTCGAGGAGGTCGCGACTCAAGTCGCGGTTCGGCTCGAAGCGACGAAGCTCATTTTCCTGTTGGATGCCGATGGCGTGCGCAACGGCCGCCGTCAGTTGCTCACCGAGTTGTCGACTAAAGACGCGAGTGCGCTGCTCACCAAGTCCGGCAAGCTGACCGCCGACGTGCGGCTTTTTCTGCCCGCGGCGATTCGCGCTTGCGACAATGGGGTCAAGCGCGCGCATTTGATCAGCCGCCACCACGATGGTGCGCTGCTGCTCGAGCTGTTCACCCGCGATGGCGTCGGTACGATGGTCTCATCCACGGCGCTCGCGCACCTGCGCAGCGCAACGATCGATGACGTGGGCGGCATTTTGGCGGTCATCGAGCCGCTCGAGGCCGAAGGCGTTCTCGTCCGGCGATCGCGGGAGCGGTTGGAAAGCGAGATCGAGCGATTTGCCGTTGCCGAGTACGATGGCCATATCATCGGTTGCGCAGCGCTCTACGCGTTCCCCAAAGAGCGCGTCGGCGAGCTCGCCGCGCTGGCCGTCCACCCGGACTTTCGCCGCGAAGGGTACGGCGAGGCGCTGATGCAGGAGGTCGAGGCGCGCGCGCGCAAGCTCAAGCTGCAAGAGCTCTTTGTCTTGACGACAAAATCGTCGCACTGGTTCTTGGAACGGGGCTTTCGCGTCGCGACGATCGCCGATCTCCCGCAAGAGAAGAAGGCGCTCTACAATTACCAGCGAAAATCGCTCGTCTACCGCAAATCGCTTTGAGGAGTTCCTGCATGGCGCGCATGGTGAACTGCATCAAGCTCGGCCGCGAAGCTCCCGGCCTGGATTTCCCCCCGTACCCCGGCGAGCTCGGCAAGCGCATCTACGAAAGCGTGTCGAAGGAAGCGTGGCAGCAATGGCTGAAACAGCAGACGATGCTCGTCAACGAGAATCGCTTGAGCCTGGCCGACGCGCGCGCGCGCAAATGGCTCGCCGAGCAAATGGAGAAGCACTTCTTCGGTGGTGGCGCCGCGATGCCGGCGGGCTACGTGCCGCCGACGCAATGAGCGCCGCCGGGCCGATCCCAAGGCGCTCACTCCCCCTCCGGGGGAAGGCGCGCAGCGCCAAGGGGGCCCACCAATGAATGCCCGGACGGTCTCCCGCTATCCGGTGCCGAACCTGGCCGACCTGCCGGAGGATATTCAGGCGCGCTTTCTCGAGGTTCAGAAGAAAGCTGGATTCGTGCCCAATGTGTTCGTTACGCTCGCGCATCGTCCCGACGAATTTCGCGCCTTCTTCGCCTATCACGACACGCTCATGTTGAAGGAAGGAAGCTTGACCAAAGCGGAGCGGGAGATGGTCGTCGTCGCCACCTCCGGCGCCAACGATTGCCTCTATTGCATCGTCGCGCATGGCGCGATCCTGCGCATCTACGCGAAGGATCCACTCGTTGCCGATCAGGTCGCTGTCAACTATCGCAAAGCCGATATCACGCCGCGGCAAAAGGCGATGCTCGCGTTCGCGCTCAAAGTCGCACAACAAAGCAGCGACATTGTCGACGAGGACTTTGCGGCCCTGCGCGCTCACGGTTTCTCCGACGAGGACGCGTGGGATATCGGGGCCATCGCCGCGTTCTTCGCGCTGTCGAACCGGATGGCTAATATGATCGCGATGCGCCCCAACGATGAATTTTTCACGATGGGACGTGTTGCGAGGCAATAGCGCCCGGGTCGTCGCTTCAACGATCACCTCGGCGCGCTGCGGCCGATCGTCACCGCGGTAAGACGTGTTTCGTCAGCTGAACTAGCCAGGCGATCCCCAGCCAGTCAAGTTCATCCACCCAATCGCTGTCGGTGCTTGCCACCGCTTGGCACAACTCCTCAGGCGGCGCGGATGAGACCGAGCTGCTGCAGCGCGGTCACCCCATCATCGAGACCGATTTCCTCGGCAATTTTCCCGTTCTGGACACGGAGCACCGTCGTTCCGGTGAACTGCATCTTCCGGCCAGACGCCGCCGGGAGCGAACCGATAAGAAAGTCGCTGAACGCGGGGCCCGTGTGCGTTCCGCCGCCTTTCCAACGCCCGACAACGAGGTTGCCTTCGGCGATAAGGTCTGCCGCTGCGCCGAACTCGAGATCCGGAAATGCTTCGCGGAAGCCGGTCATAAAGGCCTTCACATCCGCATGGCCACGGCGGGGCTCATGCAGCGAGTATTGCAAGAGCATGTCCGGTGCAGCGAGCTCGTCAATAATCTTTGGATTCCAGGGATTTCCCCAGAACCCTGCGAACCACCGGCCAACGATGGCTTTGTTGTCCTGTTCCTTCGACATGATGATTTCCTCTCTTGCGGCACTCTTGGGATAAGGACTGCGGGTGCCGATCATGTCCGCCAGTCCGGAACAAAGAGTAGGCCGTGGTTCCGCAAGAGAAACTCCGTTTCTTGCCTTGGAATCCGAACCGTCGAGGGATTGGCGATCGGGTAGGCCGAACTGTCATGGGCGAGCACGACGGCAGACCGCGCCGGCAATTAGAACCGTGCGGATCGCAACACGATAGTCGACGAAATCCGCACGATGCGAAGCGGGGCTCGCGGCCCCACTCCGTGGCTAAACAAACCCTCTAGACCAGGTGCTTCTTGAACCAGGCCACCGCGCGCTTCCAGCCGTCGTCGGCCTGCTCCTTGCGATAGCTCGGCCGGTAGTCGGCGTGGAAGGCATGCGGCGTATCCGGGTAAAGGACGATCTCCGAACTCGTTTTTCCCGCGGCTTTAAGCGCTTCGCGCATCTTCTCGACGGTGTCGTTGGGAATGCCTTGGTCGGCGCCACCGTAGAGTCCGAGGACCGGGGCGTTGATTTGCGCCGCGACATCAACCGGATGCTTCGGCGTCATCTCGCTTGGCTGGCCGACGACGCGGCCATACCACGCGACTCCCGCTTTCACGTTCGGATTGTGCGCGGTGTAGAGCCACGTGATCCGCCCACCCCAGCAGAAACCGGTGATGCCGAGCTTCGCGACGTCCGCTTTGCCGGTCGTCCGCGCGTATGCAACGGTCGCGTCGAGATCGGCCATCACTTGCGCGTCGGGTACTTTGGACACGACGTTGCTCATAATATCTTGCATCGCCATTTTCGATACGTCGCCTTGCCGGGCGTAGAGCTCCGGCGCGATCGCGAAGTAGCCTTCCTTGGCAAAGCGGCGACAGACATCCTTGATGTGCTCGTGCACGCCGAAGATCTCTTGGACGACCAGGATGACCGGAAAATTGGTTCCGCTCGCGGGCATCGCACGGTAGGCGGGCATCGACCCATCTTTGGTCGGCGCTTTCACCTCGCCGGCATCGAGGCCCGTGGTGGGTGTAGTGATCGTCTGTGCGGACACCGGCAGCACGGCTAGCGCAAAGCCGGCGCCGAGCGATGTCTTCATGAAGCCGCGGCGATCGAATGCCTGTTTCGGGTAAAGACTCTTGAATTCTGGATCGTCAATAAGGCTGTTCATCTTATTTCCTTTCGTCTCGAGTTGATGCCGCCTTAAGCCACGCGACGCGGGTTTCACCGACAGCGATGCCTGCTATTCACGGTCATACTTCACACACGACCTGCCCTGCGACGAGCGTCCAGCGTATCTTGCCCGTCACTTCCAGATTGAGAAATGGCGTGTTCTTTCCCTGACTCTTGAGCGTCGTACGCTCGACGGTCCAAAATGCGTCGGGATCAAAAATGCAGAGATCTGCCGCACTCCCGACGGTGAGCTGCCCTGCTTCCACGGCCAAGACTTTAGCGGGCGCCGACGTAATCTTAGCGAGCGCCACCGGCAGCTTCACTTTTTCCTCCGCCGCCCATTTGAGCGTCAATGGCAGCAAGAGTTCGAGTCCCGTCGCGCCAGGTTCTGCCTCGGCGAACGGCACCTGCTTCCCATCATCGTCCACCGGTGCATGATCGGAGCAGATCACATCGATCGTACCGTCGGCAAGACCTGTGCGCAGCGCAGCTCGGTCGCGCGTCGAACGTAGCGGTGGGGCCAGATGCGCTTGTGGATCGAACCACCCGATGTCGATCTCGGATAAATGCATGTGGTGGATCGCCACGTCGCAGGTCAAGGGGAGCCCCCCCTTCTTCGCGGCGCGGACCAGCGCAACGCCTTCGGCGGTGGACAAGCGGCAAAGGTGAACGCGAGCGCCGGTATCGCGCATCAGGGTCAGAATCGTCGCAATCGCAATCGTCTCTGCTGCTGCTGGAATTCCTGGGAGGCCGAGACGGGTTGCGACCGCGCCGTCATGCGCCACGCCGCCCTTTGCCAGATGGGCATCCTGGGGACGCAGCCACAGGGCCAACCCGAATGTCGCCGCGTATTGCATCGCTCGATGGAGCACCTGGGTGTCAGGGAGCGCCACGTCGGCTTGGGAAAACGCAACGCATCCGGCTTCGGCGAGCTCGCACATCTCGCTCAGCGCCGCGCCTTGCAATTGGACGGTCAGTGCGCCAATCGGGTACACGTTTGCCCCGCCACGCGCACGCGCGCGCGCTTTCAACATCTCGACCAAGCCGGGCTCGTCGAGCGGTGGGTCGGTATCCGGAGGGCACGCGAGACTCGTGACGCCGCCGGCCAGCGCGGCGTCCATTTCCGACTCGAGAGTTGCCTTGTACTCGAACCCGGGTTCGCG
>Ga0136617_10000237_pt1 | contig 44067 bp, 38 predicted proteins | sample AntDrymUQ3222106_2_FD_129672 | JGI IMG/M metagenome (GOLD analysis project Ga0136617, IMG submission 129672) | Polar desert sand microbial communities from Dry Valleys, Antarctica - metaG UQ322 (21.06) | ecosystem: Environmental > Terrestrial > Soil > Desert | place: Antarctica: Dry Valley... | reverse complement strand
CAGTTCTACTACGCGTTCACGAATATCTTCCTCAACGAAATCGGGTTGCCCGAGCCGGCGACGAAGATGACACTCGGACAGATGTCGGAGATCGGATTCATGCTGCTGCTGCCGCTGGCGCTGCTGCGGCTGGGGGTGAAGCGGATCATGCTCATCGGCATGGCGGCATGGGCCCTTCGTTACGCCATGTTCGCCTATGGCAATACGGGTTCCATGGTGTGGGCGCTTTACCTTGGCATCCTGCTGCACGGCATATGCTACGATTTCTTCTTTGTCACGGGGCAGATTTACGTCGATCAACAGGCGGGGAGCCGGGTACGCGCCGCAGCCCAGGGGCTGATCGCATTCGTCACTCTCGGTGTCGGTCTGTACATCGGATCGTGGGTATCGGGCAAGGTCGTGGATGCCTATGCCGTCACCAGTTCTACAGGCGCTCTATCGCACGACTGGAAGGCGATCTGGCTCGTGCCATCGATGCTCTCCGCCGCCATTCTGGTGGTCTTCGCGTTGCTCTTCAGGCCAGGGCCGGCATCATCTACAGCAACCGTAGGGAAAACGGCGGGCCAGCCCGACCCGCTACCGCTTTAGAGCAGCTCGGGCGACACTATCGGGTCTTTTTCCGCGAACCTTGACGGCCGCAGTGCCGACAGATCGAGCGCAGGGGTTTGTCCGCAGATCATGTCGGCAACCGCGCGCCCGATAGCGGGGGAGTGCATCACGCCATGACCCGACGATCCATTCGCGAGGAAAAGATTTTCACACTCCATCGCCTGCCCGACAATGGCGTGCGCGTCGGGAGACATCTCGTACAACCCGGCGTAGCATGATTGCCGATCGATGTCGAGATCGCGCAGGGCAGGGATGCGCTCACGTTTCATAACATCCACAGCTGCCAGCCACCACTCGTCCACCGATGTGACGAACGTCGCCGAGCCGGGCTCGAAGCTCGGCCAGCAGAGCATCGCCCGGTCGCCGCGCACCCGATAGTGAAAGCCCGTGTCCATGAAAATCGTCAGCGGAGTTTTCTGCCTCAGCGCTGACGATGGGACGGTCAGCGCGACCTGACGGCGAAGCGGCGTCACACCCAGCTCGACCGCGGCCATCGCCGCAATTTCGGCGGCCCACGGGCCGGCCGCATTGACGATAAAATCTGCAGCGAGGTTTCCCCGCCTCGTATGCACGATTTCAATGCGGCCACTCGCGCCGACTGTCATCCGCTCGACGGTGGAATTCCACAGTACTTTCACTCCCAGCGCCTGTGCCGCATCGAGATATCCGCGCAATATCGTGAGCGGCTTGATGTACCCGTCGGTATGACAGAAGGCGCCGCCGGCTATTCCGTCGATCGAGACATCCGGATTCAGCTTCGCGATGTCGGCGGGACTGAGCATCTCGGCTTCGGCCAGCCCTTCCGCGCGTTGCACATGCTGGGCGGCACGAAGTGCGGCGAGCTCATGCTGGCTGCCGGCGAGCCACAAGTATCCTACGGGATCATACCCCGGATCGACGCCTGTATCCTCTTCGAAGCGCAACAGCGATTCACGAGAGGAGAGGGAAAGCCGAACGTTTATGGCAGTGGCGAATTGAGCTCTGAATCCTCCGGTTGCCTTGCCCGTGCTCCCGTTACCCGGTGCGTTGCCGCGGTCGAGAATCGTGACCTGACGAACTCCATTGTGCGCGAGATGCCATGCAACGCTCGCGCCGATTACCCCGCCGCCGATGACAACGACAGCCGCGCCTGCCTTCACGCGGCAAAGACATTTTCCGGATGTCTGAAGCTCTTGAATTCGATGGCGTTCCCGCTTGGATCGAGCAGGAACATCGTCGACTGTTCGCCCGGGTGTCCGGCATACCGCGTCATTGGTTCGAGAACAAAGTCGATTCCGGCGGCCTGCACTCGTGCAGCGATCTCGGTGAAACGCTTCCATTCGACGATCGCCCCGAAGTGGGGCATCGGCACCGAAATCCCTTCCACCTTTCCCGTGTTGTGCGTTGTCGTTATCGGCCCCGTCGTGTGCGCGGAGATCTGGTTCCCGAAGAAGTCGAAATCCACCCAGGTGTCCGTACTGCGGCCTTCGTTGCACTCCAGCAGCTCTCCATAGAAATGCCGAGTGGACTCGAGATCGCGCACGAAGAAGGCAAAATGAAAGGGGGCGCGATCGGCCGTCACGGCTCCCAGCGCCCGCGAGCGACGTCGGGACTGAACTTGTCGAGGCCACGCGGGGGAAATTCCAGAGTCCGGCCTGTCTGCGCACTCATGTACGCGGCCATCAGGATGCGCATGACTTCGACTCCGTCGTCGAAGGTAAGCATCGGTTTCTCATCGTTGAGGAATGCGCGAACGAAATGGCGGTTCTCCCCCTCGTATCCGTAAGCAGCCGCTTCCTCGGCGATTACGGGCATCAAGCCGACTTCGGCATTCTGTTTTTCGACGAGATCTTCACCCGCCTTGCCGCGTACCTCGCGACTGAAGAAGAGTTTGAGGCCGCTGTCGAGCGTATTCCACGACATCGAGTACTCGGGGCCGAGCAGCTCGGCAGACAGGCGAAGGCCGGCGCCGACAAAGCTCCACGATGTGGTCACTTCGCCAATCATGCGTTCTCCGCTATCGGCTTCATATTCGATCGTCGCGCGAGCGAAATCCTCTGACGGGCGCTTGCGGTAGTCCACTTCCTTGCCCATCGCGGCGGACAACCGCTTCGCATACTCCGGCCGTGACCATTTGAGCGATGCTATGTGTGCGCTGATGCGGAGAGGCCGGATGGATGAGCGGGCTGCGCCAGGGGCGGTGAGCAGATACCGGACGACTTCGACCGAATGGCACATCATATCGTTCAGCACGCCGCCGCCCTGCAGCGTGCCCTGCCAGAACCACGGCATGTGCGGGCCGCTGTGTTCTTCAGCGGCGCGCGCGAGGTAGGGCCGCCCCGTGAGAGTTGCCCCCCGTGCCCACGCCAGCTCGCGACCGCGGGTTATCTCCGGTGCGAAAAGCTGGTTCTCGAGATAGCCTGTGTTGAGGCCGACGCTGGCCGCGAGTTTGGCGACCTTCTTCGCTTCCGCGACGTTACGCCCAAGCGGCTTTTCGCACGCCATCCCGCGAAGTGTGCCCTTGCCGCGCTTGATCGCGGCCACCACTTCTTCCACGTTGGCTATTCGCGCGTGATTGGGGCCGCACAACCAGATCGCGTCGACCGACGGGTCGGCGACCATTGACTCGATCGAATCGAACGCGCGCGCATCTCCGACTTCGAGCTGTCGCGCGAGGGCCGCTGTCGCTTTCGCATTCTTGTGGCTTGGGCTCCAGACACCTCGCACATCCGCGTCGCGCACACCGGTGAGGGATTGAATGTGAAAGCGGGCGTTGAAGCCGCTTCCGATGAAACCGATTCCGAGACGGCTGCTCATGCAGGCCTCACCCGCGTTTTCATGAGATCATGCGATACGCCCAGCTTCGCCATCGCCTCCGGCGGGCAACCGTTCCAGCCGGGGTTGAAGGCATTGCCGGCGAAGCGAACGTCTTTCCATCCCATCTCGCTCGAGAAAAAGCCGCTGGCCGTCAGGTCCCGGAATCCGTTGAAGAATGCGACGCCATGACTCAGTTCGGAACGCGCCTTTTTCGGGAATGCGATATCATCGAGTACCTTGCGCCGTTCTGCGTCGGTGGATCTGACGAAAGTTTTCCGGAACCGCTCGACGCACTCGAAGTCGAGCCACCCGAGTCCGCCGCGCATCGACACCTTGCTGGTCAGGGACGCGTCCTTGTCCGAGAGCAGGAAATCCATGTACTCGGGGACCTTCGCATCGGTCGCGCTGCCCGAACGTTCGTCGCGAGGAATGATATAGTCCACCAGCATCCGCACCGTTCGCCATTCGCTCTGCGTGAAGAATTTTGGCGAATACGGAGCGGCCGTCGTGAGGTCCGGGTCATGCGTGAGAAATGCCGCCTCTGCGCGCTCGAGCTGCGGCGCCGACAGATCCCACGAGAGAGCGAAGGGAAGGAGAGCCAGCGCCTTCATTGCTTCGCGGCGATCCATGCTGCCGCGACCGTCGTTGCCATCGTTGGCGGTCATAGTGCTCTCGCTTTCATCTGAGCGGTGATGTAGTCCGAGGTGCGCCACGCCAGCGCCATTATCGTCCACGTTGGATTCTTGTCTGCCTGCGATACGAACGGGCCGCCGTCGGTTACGAACAGATTCTTGCAATCGTGCGCCTGACAGTTCGCGTTCACTACAGAGGTCTTCGGGTCGCTGCCCATCCGCGTGCCGCCCAGCTCGTGGATGATCTGCCCACCGGTTGCGATGTTGTAGTCCTGCTCCTTCGTCGGCATGGTGTCGAATACCTGTCCTCCCATCTCGCCGATCAGCGCCCTGAATGTTTCATGCATGTGGCGAACCTGGTTGATCTCATAAGGTGCCCACTTCCAGTGGAATCGCAGCACAGGAATGCCGAATCTGTCGACGACGTTCGGGTCGATCTCGCAGTAGCTGTCGTCATTGGGAATCATCTCGCCTCTGCCGGAGAATCCGATCGTCGCGCCGTAGTACCGTCGATAGTCGTCCTTCAGCTGCTTCCCATAGCCTCCGCCCGAGGGATAGCGCTGAATTCCTCCCATGAATCCCGCGCCGGGCGCGCGCATTCCACCCCACACCTCGATGTGGTAGCCGCGCGGAAAATCGAGCTTCCTGTTGTCGAGCCACCATGGCATGTAGACGTGCATGCCTCCCGCGCCGTCCTCATTGTGCGTGACATGGTTTTCCATCGACGGGATGTATCCCGCGACATCGGTTCCGGTGGTGTCCGTGATGTATTTGCCCACGGTGCCACTCGCATTGGCCAGTCCCTGCGGGAAGCGCGATGTCTTCGAGTTGAGAAGGATGCGCGACGATTCGAGTGCGCTTGCCGCGAGCACCACGACCCTCGCGCGAACCTGCTCCTCCTCGCCTGTTCGCTTGTTGACATAAGAGACGCCCTGTGCCAGGCCGTCGGGTCCGACCACGACTTCACGCACCATCGCGTTGGTGAGAAGCGTCAGCTTTCCGGTGGCGAGCGCGGGAGCGATGAATACGTCGGGACTCGAGAAATTCGAGCGCGTGGTGCAGCCGCGATAGCAGTCCCCGCAGTAGTGACACGGCTGGCGACCGTTCAGTGGCTGCGTGATCACCGACCTCCGTGCCGGGATGCAGGTGATGTTCAGCTTGTCGCTCGCCTTCTTCACGAGCAGCTCGTAGCAGCGCGGCGCCGGGGGCGGATGGAAAATTCCGTCCGGCTCATTGCGGATTCCCTCGCGGCTGCCGTAGATGCCAACGAGTCGGTCTACCCTGTCGAAGTACGGCGCGACGTCGTCATAGGAGATGGGCCAGTCGTCGCCAATTCCGTCCAGTGTCTTGCGCTTGAAGTCATCGGGACCGAAGCGAAGCGAAATGCGTCCCCAGTGGTTTGTTCTGCCGCCGAGCATTCGGGCCCGCCACCACAGGAACTTTGATCCCGTGGCTACGGTGTAGGGCTCTCCCTCGATTTCCCACCCGCCGTCGCACGCATCGAATTCTCCGAACGGTCGCAGCTTCGTCGCGGCACCGCGGCGGGGCGACGCATGGTTCGGCACCATCATCTTGGCGTCGCGAGTGGCGAACCACGAGCCACCCGCTTCGAGCATGATGACGTCGGCTCCGGCCTTGGTGAGGGCGTACGCGGCCATTCCTCCACCGGCGCCGGAACCGACGATACAGACATCGTAAGTCTTTCTGGGGGCAGTCGAAATCATCGAGGCTCGTTGCTGGGGACGCGTGACAAAGTAAAGAGCAGCAAGATGAGGCACTAGGCAGTCGTGAAGACGACCCGCCAAATGGGACGTCGGACTGACTGTCGCGCTGAATGTCGGCCCGGCGTCAGACTTACCGTCGCGCCTCGGGCTCCATTGCGTCCCCTGACCGCGTCCTGGCACCCTCCGAATCGTGGCGATCGCGAGCGAGAAGGCTGCTCCCCGCCTCGGCAAAAAACCCCATCGCATTTGCCAGCTGCGAGGCCGCGAGAAGAGCCGCGATTTTCGGTGCTCGCTGCAGGCCACGCTTCCAGGGAAACCGCATCATCGATGTATAGAATCCGGCAGGCTCCACGCGGACACGCCGGGCGCTTCGCTGCGCACACTTGCGCCTGAAAATGAACGCGCCGCGCCCGTACGTGAAATGCTGCGTGAGAAATGAACTTGCATCCAGGTCATGAGCGTGATGCACGATCGCTGAAGCGACAAAGACGAAGGACTTTCCCGATGCTCGCCACCGCTCACAGAACTCGCGATCCTCCGCCGACCTGCGGAATGTTTCATCGAAGCCGCCGAGCGACCTGAAATCCTCGGCGCGAACAGCCATGTTGTTGGAAGCGAAGAATTGTTCACGCCCTGCCGCGCCGCCGTAGTATCCGTACAGGTAGTCGATCAGAGTCTGGCTCGCCTCGGAATAGACGTTGCCTTGCAGCGCGTTCAAAGTGTGACCGCCAAGCAGCGCTTCCGGGCGCGATTGAAACGCGTTGTCGAACTCCGCGAGCCACCGTGGGTGAGCGGCTGAGTCGTCATCGAGAAAGGCCAGGTACCTTCCGCGCGCCAGTCGCACGGCCGCGTTGCGCGCTGCCGCAGGGCCGACGTTGGGGAGAGAGATGAAATTCATGCGCAATCCGTCACCGGCTTGCGCGATCTCTTCCGGTGAAGGCGACATCCAGCCGTTGTTGCCGACTATCACCTCGTAGCTCTCGCGCGGATAGTCGAGTGCCGACAACGCGGAGAGGCAGCGAAGAAGCCGCTGCGGCCGGTTGAAGGTCGGTATCACCACGGAAAAGAACGACGGCGTCAGGTGGCGCCCTCCGGTCGCAGGCGACCGCGCAGCAGAACGCCGCTCCTGAATGAGGCGATCTCGCCCGGATTGAACTCGCGCAGCACCACGAGCGCAGCCGTAACTCCGGCCGCGAGCACAGCGAGCTGAGCAATCACAGCCGGACCATCTGTCGCCCAGCCGGATGCGGCGAGATATGCGGCGACTGCAACAGTCGAGCTTCGCACCAGCGTCCCCACCGGCACCGCTACGCCTGATATGCGGTGCGCCAGAACGACCGCAGTAGTCGCAGCCGCGAGGCTAGTGGCGGTCGTGACGGCGCTCGCGCCGAGCGCTCCGAACGACGGGATCAGGATCACGTGACCCGCCAGCGCAGCGACCACCATCGCTATTCCGAGACCGATCAGACTCTTGACGCGACCGATCGCGACGAGGATCGCCGTTGCGATCGCGAGCACCACGAGGGCCGCTGCGCCGATCATCAGTACCGCCAGTGGTCGGGCTGCGGCAATGAACTCTGCGCCGAACAGAAAAACGGTAATCTCAGGTGCAGCGCCGGCGACGAGCGCCGCGAATGGCAGCAGGAGGAACGACGCGCGCAGGGAATTGCGGGCTGCCCCGAGTGCCGCCGCGGTGTCTCCAATCCGCAGACGTCGCGTCATGGTCGTGATGAGAACCGGGGAAAGAGCAGCCGCGAAGAGGCCCGGTCCCAGGGAGAGGTTCTGGGCCGCGCTGTAAGCGCCGGTCGTCGTCAGGGATTCGCCGAGTCCGCGAAGCGCGAATAGATCGATCTTGTCCAGTAGCCGCGCGCACAGCGCGAAGATCAGCAGCGGTCCGGCGAATTCGAGGAGCTGGCGCGTGTCGACCGATGACCGAGCGAACGGCGAGAGCCTGATGAAGCGCCGGGCCACCAGCAGCTCGGTGATCGTCGCGGCGATGCTGCCAGCGATCGCTGCGAAAACCGATCTGTCGATGGCGATGAAGAGCGCAATAAAAGCAAGCCTCGACATCCATCTGGAGGCGGTAGACACCGCTCGCTCTCGATACAGTCCGAGACCCACCAGCACCGCACGATGAGCCTGTGCCGCCGTGAACAACGGAATATCGAGCGCGAACAGCGCCAGGACAGCAGCGAGTCCTGGTGCGTCCAGCGCTCGCGCTATCGGAAATGCCGCGATCCAGATGACGAGCATCGCGAGTAGGCCACCCGTCAGATGCGCTCTCAAGACGAGTCCGCCGATCGGTTTCCAGTCGCTTGCTTCCGCTACCAGCTTGAGAGAAGCACGCGAGAACATCGTCGTCACGGTCCACTCGATCCAGGCGATGGCGGTCGCGGCGAGTGCGAACAACGCGAAATCTGCAGGTCCAAGCGTACGGGTGAGCAAAGCCGCAACAAGGATTCCGCTCGGAACGATCAGCAGCTCCGCGGCGAACACCTGCATTGTGCCGGTGATCCCCGCCTGTGCTGCGCGCGCGGAAGGGCTCCTGCTGTCAGCCGGCGCGACGGGCATGTCGTGCGTCTGAAACAGTCTTGTCACTGCCCGCAACCGGGTCATGTCGCGCCGTAACTGCCGTGATTTCCGGTGTCGACCCTTTCGCTCGAGACACGCGTTGCGACGGAACGACACCGCGCATTTTCTCCAAATCGCGACGGTTCAGATCCTGATGACGGAAGAGCTCATAGCGGGAATACCGGCGCTCCGCGGTGCCCGTGCCGAAGGCATAACCCGCCGCCTCCCCGCAGGCGTGAATGAGAAGTCCGAGGAACTGGATCGGAGCCGCTCGCACGATCTCATCGGTCCTGCCGAGACTTCGCATACAGGCGACCGTGCGGATGAATCGGACGAATGGCACGATCGGGGCTGTCAGCACGCGGGTCCAACGTTGCTGAGCGGTCCACCCTTCATGTGCTGCGCGGTTTGCGCCGAACAGGCGTCCGCCCCAGAATCCAAGCCCCACCCACGGTACGAATCGAGAGATGCCGTAATGGCTGACGACGGCCGCCGGCTCGACGAACAGTGTGTGGCCGTTGTCGAGAAGCTCGGCCTGAAGAAATTGTTCTGTCGCAAAAAGGGCAGTCAGCCGGTCGGCGCGCTCGAGGAGAACCGAGCGCCTGTACGCTCCGTTGTGCGGCGCGATCATGGGCGCTTTGCCGCCCCGCGGCTCTGTCCATGCGCCCCAGTGCATGTAGTGCGTAGCGCTGCCGAGGCCCTCGCCACTGTTGCCAACGCGAACTGCGGGCCCAACAGCCGCATGGTCACCGTCGGCGAATGCTGCGACCAGCTTTTCCGCCCAATCCGGCTCGGGAAAACAATGATCTTCGGCCAGCGCAACGAGTGGAGATGTCGCGGCGAGCACTGCCGCCGCTTTCGCCCTGCCAAGCAGATAGACGCCATCGAGCTCCATTACCCTGCCTCCGGCGAAACCCGCAAACAGCGAAGGGACGTCGCCGAATGCAGCCGCCGACTGAACGACTACCACGAGCTCCAGTTGATTCGCGATAGTCTGCTGCCGCAACGCAGCTAGAATGAAATCGAGCGCCGCTGGATCGCTCGGTGTGAACAAGAGGACGGAGAGGACCGGAGCCTGCCGGGCGGGTGAAGTCACTGTCTACGGCCGGACGCACATTGGCGCAGCGGCAGCAGGATGACGAACTAGTGGCGTCATCATGTTACGCCTGGGCCCGCATCGGAGCAGCCGTCATTTCCGCACCCGCTTTCGCGTCTTCCTCGTCGTATTTCCTCCGGTCGCCGGCATTCAGGTAGCGCCGGCGGTTGAATTCAATTCCGCCCGTCAGCTCGCGTGAAGCGCCTGCGCCAGCCACGTAGCCCGCCAGCTCCCCCAACCCGCTTACCACAAGCCCGTATGCGAGCGCGGGCATCACACCGGGCAGCAGCTTTCTGTGAGACTCGGACCGCGCGAGCATCCGCACGATGCGGACAAAGCGAACGACCGGGATGAGCGGAGACCCGATGATGTAGAGCCCGCGGCGAAAAGGACTCCATCCGTGCGGCCGGTATGCCGCGAACAGGCGGCTGGCGTGAAAGCGCAACCGCGTCGTCGCCGCGAAGTCGGAGAAGTTGAGATGAGACGTCCGCGCAGCGGGTTCGACGACGAGCTTGTATCCACGGGCTCTCAGCTCCGACTGAACCACGCCTTCAACCTCGAACAGCGTCTCGAGCTCGTTGCCAAACGCCAGCAGCAGATCCTTCTTGTAGGCGCTGTTGTGTCCGGCGATTTCAGCGGGCTCGCGCCGCGGTGAAGGCTCCATCCATTCGCCATACTCGACGAGGAAGTTCATCGTGGCGAGCGTTCCCCGCGGATTTGCGCTTCGGAACACCGGACCGACCGCTGCCACGTCTTTCTCGTGCGCCGCGAGGAGCGCCGCAGCCCAGTTCGGGTCGGGATAGCAGTGATCCTCACCCAGGATAACGATCGGGGCCGTGGCGACGCGTATGCCTGCAATCCGCGAAAGGTTCGATGATATGATCGGCCCGCCATTTACGACACGGACACCCCAGAACCCGTCGAGCCCCTCCGGAATCTCGACATCGTCGCGCGGTGCAACGACGATGATCTCGATGCGATCCCGGATTGTCTGATTGCGAAGTGCGAGTAGCGTTCGACGGAGGGTCGAGAAGTCGCCGTCGGTCGGAACGACGTACGAAACGTCGGGTGCGGAGTGCCGTCGTTGTGCGGATTGCATTGATTACCGTGAAAGGTAGCCAGCACGCGAAATGCCGGCCGGGATTGTCAGGTCGAGGTGAGACATCGGGTCTGACGCCGGACGCGCCGCTTCGGCGGTAACGATGGCGGCGAGTGATGCGTATCCGTCATCCAGTCCCGGTGATGCGTCGGTATCGCCGCGGATTGCGGCAACAAAGTGATCGAGTGAAGAGCGGAAAGACGGCTCGTTCATCGGAGAACGGAGCTTTGCGAATATGTATCCGGCGTTGCGGAGTCCCAGCATTCGCCTGCCAAGCCGGAGTACCCTGTCAGCTCTTCCGGCCGAGGAAGGGAAGTGCTCTACATCGAGCGATGCCATCCGATCGACGACGAGCTTCCCCTTGTCCCCGTAAATCTCGATTCTGTCTTCGTCGACCGCGCCGAGCGAAAAAAAAGACTGAACGGAAATGCCACCGGTCGTCGTAAGCTCGAGCGTAGCGGTATCGTGCTCGCTACCAATGGAGCGGAGGTGGGCGATCGATTGCTTCACTTCCTGACCAAGGAGAAATCGAATCAAATCGACATGATGTGAACCGAGATCGAGCAGCACGCCTCCGCCTGCCGCGCGTGTCTTCTTCCACTCCGGCAGCGGCCGCGACGCAGTCGAAAACACCGATCGCACAGCGACGATTTGCCCGATTCTTTCCGACTCGAGCTCGCGCTTCAGCCGCACATAGAGCGGATTGAACCTGTAGTTGAACCCGATCATTCCGACGGTTCCGGCTCGTCGCCAGGCGGAAATGATGCTGTCGCCGTCCGCCACGCTCGAGGCGAGCGGTTTCTCCAGATAGACGCTCAATCCCTTCTCGAAGGCGGCCACCGCTGCAGCAGCGTGCGTTCCGGGTGAGCTCGCGATGACGATAGCGTCGATCGTCTCGGCGGCCAGCAGCGACTGATATCCGCTGTGTCGTTCCGCGGCCGGCACAGTCCGGCCGGCGGACTCGAGCGTGACTGAATCGGTGTCGGCGAGTGCCGTGATCCGCACTCCAGCCATGCTTGCGAGGATCGGGATGTGCACCGCCCGCGCAATCGCACCGCACCCCGCGATCGCGATGCGTAGCTCCCGGGACACGGTTGACACGGAACCGCGCATCGCCGGTGGGACTAGTGGCGGAACTGCCGCTGCCCCGTAAACACCATCGCCATCTCCCGCTCGTCGGCGGCGGCGATGACTTCCTGGTCCCGCACCGATCCCCCTGGTTGAATGATCGCGGTGATACCGGCTTCGGCGGCTTGGTCGACGCCGTCCCGGAAGGGAAAGAATGCGTCGGATCCGAGGACCGCCCCGCGCGTCTCATGACCGGCGATCCTTGCTTTGTGAACGGAGAGAAATGCAGCATCGACGCGCGACATCTGGCCGGCGCCGATACCGATTGTCGCGCCATCGCGCGCGATGACTATCGCGTTCGACTTGACGCTTCCCACGGCGCGCCACGCGAAGTCGAGGTTGATCCGCTCATCGTCGGTAGGTTGTCGCCGGGTCATGACCTCCCATGTCGACGCTGCCGACTTGGGCCGCGCTCGCTCCTGCACGAGGAAACCGCCCCGCACCCTCTTGTAGTCGAGCGCGTGCGGATTCCAGTCTGCCCGTCCTTCCAGCACGCGAAGATTTTTTTTCCTGCCGAGAATCTCCAGTGCTGCCTGATCGAAGGCAGGTGCTACCACGCATTCCACGAACAGGCTCGAGACACCTTCGGCGGTTTCCGCATCCACCGGCACGGTGAAGGCTATTACGGAACCGAACGCGGACACCGGATCGCACGCGAGGGCTTTCCTGTACGCCTCCGCCGCACTCACGCCGGTCGCAAGCCCGCATGGCGTCGTGTGCTTCACAATTGCACAGCAGATTTCGCCGATGAACGGATCGGTCGCGAGCAACGCGCCTTCGAGATCGAGGAGGTTGTTGAACGAGAGCTCCTTGCCCCCTTTCTGTGTGAGGGTCGCGAGGCCGTTTGCATTTCGCTCTGTGTAGAACGCGGCGCGTTGTCCAGGATTCTCCCCATAGCGCAGCGTCTGCGCGCGCTCGAGCGAGAGCGTTGCCCTGTCGGGGAACTCTTCCGCACGCTCACACGCGAACCAGCGCGCAATCGCACCGTCGTAGCCAGCCGTGTGGGCGAACACTTTCTCGGCGAGAAGACGGCGAAGCTCCACGTCATCGTCTTTCGCCTCCAGAGTTGCCAGTACGCGCGCGTAGTCGCGAGGGTCCACCACCACCGTCACCGATGCGTAGTTCTTTGCGGCCGACCGGAGCATCGACGGACCGCCGATGTCGATGTTCTCCACAACTTCGGCTGGTTCTACGCCGGGTTTGGCGGCCGTCGCCTGGAACGGATAGAGGTTGACGGCGACCAGATCGATTGGAGCGATCGAGTGAGCCTCCGCCGTCTGCATGTGCTCGATGTTATCGCGCCTGGCGAGCAGCCCGCCGTGAATCTTCGGGTGCAAAGTCTTCACGCGACCGTCGAGTATTTCGGGAAAGCCGGTCAGCTCGCTGACGTCGGTGACGGTGAGGCCGGCGTCTCGCAGGGCCTTCGCCGTTCCACCAGTCGACACAAGCTGCCAACCCAGGCGGGTGAGTCCCTGCGCGAAATCAGTGAGGCCGGCCTTGTCCGAGACCGACAGAAGTGCCAACGGCATCTCAGAGCTCGGCGGCGAAATCGAGCGCGTTCAGCGCCGCCACCATGTCGACAACGCGCGGATACACTACGTGTTCAGCCGTAAGTACCCTTGCGGCGAGCGACGCCGGTGTATCGCCGTCCCTGACCGGAATACGCCACTGCGCGACTACCGGCCCGTGATCGTATTCGTCGTCGACCAGATGGACACTGACGCCGCTGGATTTCGCGCCCGACGCCAGCACGGCGCGATGCACGCGCTCGCCGTACATGCCGGCACCCCCAAACTCCGGCAGCGGGCCGGGGTGAACATTGATCATTCTGCCGGCGAACGCCCCAACGACGCGCGACGGAACACGTCTCGTATAGCCGGCAAGAGCGACAATCTCGATCGCATAACGTCGCAAGAGAGCGAGCAACGCTTCGCCGTCGTCGGAATCGTCAAAGACTTCCGATGGAACTGATTTGGCGCGGGCGCGCTCGAGCGCGAACGCCGTGTGCCGGTTGGATGCGACAAGCGCAATCATTCCGGCGGCAGTCATGTCGTCACCGGAATAGAAATCGATTATCGCCTGAAGATTTGTGCCGTCTCCCGACGCGAGCACTGCGATCCGCGCTGCCATTGGGCGATTTTACCGCGCGCGAGTTGTCTCAGTAAGTGCCTCGCACACCACTTTCGTGCGCCTTGACAAATGCGCGAAGGCGAGTCCGGTCAGTTCGTGCAGATGTACCAGTCCACCAGCACGGAAAGAGATGCGGCCACACGCGCCAGTTGACGGGCACGCGCCGTTTCGCCGGACGGGGTGTCGCGCCAGGGGATCAGCACCGATGGAGATCCGCGGGTAACCCCTACTTCGATGTCGCGCCACCTGTCGCCCGCGAACAACGAAGTATCGAGATCGATCCGGGGGTTGTCTCGCACCGCCTGCTCGAACAAGAGCGAACCGGGCTTTCTGCACAGGCAGTTGTCGGACGGAGAATGCGGACAAAAATACGTTGCATCGATGTGTGCTCCGCATGCTGCCAGCAGCTCCTCCATCCGCTGCCGCACGCTCTCATAGTCGGCGACCGTTACGTGACCCCTGCCGATTCCTGACTGGTTCGTTACGACAATAACTGGCACGAAGGCAGCGTTGACGCGGGCGATTGCATCTCCCGCACCATCGACCAGTCGCACCTGCTCCGCTCGGGATATGTAATGAGTATCCTCGATGATGGTACCGTCGCGATCGAGGAAAACCGCGCTTGGCAGCGCGTTCACGCGAGCGCCGAGACCACCGAGCGAATGAACGCTTCGTCGTCACGCGGGATTACCGTGCGCATGTCGAGAAGCAGTGCATCGTCCGCGATACGGCCGATCACGGGAACGGCCGCCGCCCGGAGTGCTCGCTCGGTTGTTTCGGGATCGCCACTCAGGCGCACCGCCGCGGATGGTATCTCGGCACCGGGAAAGGCACCCGCGCCAACGGTAGACATGCACTCAACGACATCCGCGCAGATACCATTTGTAGCGAGCATGGCGGCGGCGGCCTGACAGCGGTCGCCGATGGCAAGTGCGCTTGCACTCAGCATTGCAAGCGTCGGTATCTCACGAAGCGCACGGTCGCGGTCGCGGTAGATGTCGAGCGTCGCCGCGAGAGCCGCGACCGTCATCTTGTCAACCCGCAGCGCACGCGCCAGAGGATCGTTTCGCAACTGCCCGATTGCGTCACGGCTTCCGACCGCGATGCCCGCCTGCGGGCCGCCGAGAAGCTTGTCGCCGCTCATCATCACGACGGTGGCGCCGGCGGCTAGGGCAGCCTGCGCGGTAGGCTCGCCCGAAAGTCCGAACTCATCCAGCTCGATCAGCAAACCGCTGCCGAGATCGTGCACGACGGGAATGCCGTGCTCGGCGCCGATTGCGGCGAGGGCGGGGACGTTGACCTCCGCCACATATCCAGTAAGTGCAAAGTTGCTGCGATGCACTTTGGCGAACGCGCCGGTGCGAGATGTGATTGCCCGGCGGTAGTCAGCGGCGTGCGTCCGGTTGGTAGTACCGACTTCGACCAGCGTCGCGCCGCTCCGCTGCATGATGTCGGGAACGCGAAAGCTTCCGCCGATTTCCACCAGCTCTCCCCTCGACACGATTACTTCGCGGCCCCGGGCGAGGGCGCTCAGCGTCAGTACGAGCGCGGCGGCGCAGTTGTTGACGACGATCGCATCAGCCGCCCCCGTGAGCTCCCGCAACAGGTCCACGCAATGCACGTAGCGCGACCCTCGGGTGCCTGTCTCCAGATCGTATTCGAGGTTCGTAAATCCCGACGCGATATTGCGCACTGCCTCGATCGCCGCATCAGGAAGCGGAGCGCGTCCAAGGTTCGTGTGAAGCACGACACCGGTCGCATTGAACAGCGGCCGCAGCGATGGTACGCTCAGCCGGGAAATGCATTCTGACACTGCGGCGCCCCAGTCGATCGGACTGCCCAATCCCCGCTCGTCGCGACGGGCGATGTCGATCGCGCTGCGGATAGCCGTCACTACGACGCTGCGCGGGTGTTCGCTCAGCAGCGAACGAATGGCGTCGCTGTCGAGCAGGGTACCGACGCTTGGCAACTTTCTTCGCGCATCGCTCATCGCCTGATTGGGGATGGCGCTGGAGGCGGGGGAGGAGGGGGCGGGAGAGGAGGACGACCTGGCGTAGCGCCTGGTGCGGGCGCAGTCACCGGAGCTGGCGTAGCGGGAACGACCAGCGACCTTTCGCTTGAACGTTCCACGCCGAGAAGATTGCGGACACCGGTCACGCGTACTCGATATGTCGCGCCTGGGCGCAGCGGCGTCGCCAGTCGCGCGAGAAACACTCGCGCCGGTATCGGGCGCGACGGGCGGGGGCCTGTCGCTGTCGCGCTCGTATCGACAGGTGGTGGAGAAAGGCTCGCGATCGGGATCTGCACCGAATCGGCGCCGCGCAGCTGAACGTTCGCCAGCGCGAGAGGGGGCGAGAGCGCGAGAGGACCGTCGAACGAGAGGCGCAGCGTCACTGAATCCGAGAGACTTACGGACTCGAGCCGCGACCCGATTGAATCGTGCACGAACGCCAGCAGCTCGGCGCGCGCCGAGTCGGCGAGCGTGATGCTTGTGGTATCCCACACTTCGCGTGGGTCGAGACCCCGATTGCCGTTGGCGTCAGCGAGCCCACGCACGCGATACGTGGCGGGCGGAAGATTCGCCAGAACGAAATTGCCGGCCGAATCCGCCGTAGTTGCGTACACGAGATTCGTATCGGGAAGGATCACCGCTTCGACGTACGCTCGCGGAACGATTGTACCTTCTGCCCAGTTAAACACAACACCGGAGATTCTCGAGCGTGCCAGCACCGCGCCCGTCGAGAAAATCGTCGAAGCGCCGGTGTTTCGGGTGTTGCCCCTCAGATCGCTCAGGCCGGGAAGCAGGGTGACCGTGTAGGTCGTGTTCGCGCGCCAATTGCGCCGCGGCCGCACCGAAATTTCATCACGTCCCCATTCCACGCGCGGCGCTCCGTCGCGCGGCGAGATCAGGACGAGCGACTCGAGCGTCGGTGTCGCCGCCGGCCGCTCGCTCACAACCTCGTCGAATCGGAATATCACGGCGCGTGGCGACGTGCCCGTGCGTCCGCTGTCCGGGGCGATTCTCGTGACCTGCGGCGCCGAAGTATCGACAGGTCCGCCCGGAGGCACACCCGGAGACGCGCACGCAACTACCGACGCGGCGCCGGCAACGGGCCAGAACCAGCGGATCAGGCTCCGCAAAGCGAGCTCACCTTGGTTGCGAGCTGTGCGCGCCGCTCAGTCCACTGTTCCTTTTTTGCGCGCTCAGCCTCGACCACCTTGACCGGGGCGCGATCGACAAACCCGGAGTTATCGAGTCGCGCGATGAGCGCGGTCAGCTGTACATCGAGACGGTCGAGCTCCATGCGCGCTTTGCTGCACTCCTTTTCGATGTCGATCACGCCGGCCAGCGGCACGACGATGCGAGCTCCTGCGGGAAGCAGGATCGAGGCGCCCGCATCACTGCCCCCGCTCACTGAACTACCCCCGCCGCGCAGCTCGCACCGCGTGAGCCGCTGTATGAATGTCGCTTCCTCCGCGAACACGCTCACGATGTGTTCACTACTTCCGGACATGGCGGTTGTGTCCAGAAACGCACCGATGCGGTCGCCCGGTGGAATTGCGTAGTCCGATCGAAGCTGGCGGAAGCCGATGATCGCATCGCGCACAACCTCGAAATCGGGCTCATCACCGAAAGCTGGGTCGATCACCGGCCAGGGTGCGACGCCGATGAATTTCCCACGGTTGTCAGTCGCGATGGGCAACCGGTGCCACAGCACTTCCGTGATGAAAGGAACGATCGGCTGGAGGAGGCGAAGCGCGGCGTCGAATACGTGCACGAGCACGGTCCGAGCCACCGTGTAGTCATCGCCTCCGGCGGCAAGGCGGTTCTTCGTAGACTCGACGTACCAGTCGGCCAGTTCGTTCCACACGAACCGCCGCGCTGCTTCCGCGTATTCGCTGAGCCTCATGCCGGCGCGGAGCTCCGCCGGGATCCAATGGTGATCGGCGGGCCGCGCAGGTCCAAGCGCGGCATCGCAGTCCGCTATCGCGCGATTCAGCCGGCCGAGTATCCAGCGGTCCGCCCTCGCGAGTCGTTTATGGTCGAGCGAGTCGAGATTGCCGACGCTTTCATCGCCGACGTTCGTGAGAATGAATCGCCCGATGTTCCACAGCTTCGTCGTGAAGTTGCGTCCCGGAGCGAAGGATTTCTCCAGATCCCTGTGATCGAGCATTAGATCGGCGCCGACTCCAAGCCCCGAGATCACCGTGTAGCGAAGCGCATCAGCACCGTACAGCGCGACGACATCGATCGGATCGATGCCGTTGCCGAGCGACTTGGACATCTTGACGTGATCGGTGTCGCGGACTGTGCCGTGAAGATAGACCGTATGAAAGGGAGCGTCGGCCATGAACTCGTATCCACCCATGATCATCCGCGCCACCCAGAAAAAAAGGATTTCGGGTGCAGTGACGAGATCGTCGGTCGGATAGAACGCGCGGAGATCTCGCGCGTTCGCGTTCGGCCAGCCCAGCGTGGAAAAGGGCCAGAGCCACGACGAGAACCAGGTGTCGAGAACGTCCTCGTCCTGGCGCGCCGCGCCACCGCACGACGGGCATGTATCAATGTCTTCGCGACTCGCTGTGACGGCGTCGCATGCATCGCAATACCACACCGGAATGCGATGACCCCACCACAGCTGGCGCGAGATGTTCCAGTCCCTGATGTTCTCCAGCCAGTTGACGTATACCGCCTCCCACTTCTCGGGGAGAATCCGGATGCGGCGGCTTCGAACGCCGGCGAGCGCGGGTTCGGCGAGTGGCTTCATTTTCACGAACCACTGATCGGAGAGCCGAGGCTCCACGACGGTGTCGCACCGATAGCAGTGCCTGACTGCGTGCGAGTGCGTCTCGATCTTCAACAGCTCGCCACTCTCAGTCAGCATCCGGACAATCCGGTCTCGCGCCTCGAAACGGTCGAGCCCGACGAGCGATGGGGGAACGCGCGATCCCGCATCCGCCCCGTTCTCCATGGTGGCCGAGGGCGACAGTACCACTGGCATCGGAAGCGAATGACGCACGCCCATCGCAAAGTCATTGGGGTCGTGCGCGGGAGTGATCTTCACCGCACCCGTTCCAAACGCCGGATCAACCCCCCCGGCATCGGCGATTACGGGAATGGTGATTCCGGCAATCGGCAACAGCAGGGAAGTGCCGATCAGGTCGCGGTACCGCTCATCATCCGGATGCACTGCGACGGCTACGTCGGCGAGCATCGTCTCCGGCCGAGTTGTGGCGATCGTGATTCCGCGCGCGGGATCATCCGGCATGGAGTAGCGGATGTGGTAGAGCTTCCCGCTCTCTTCGCTGTGCTCCGCCTCCTCGTCACTGAGAGATGTAAGACATCGCGGACACCAGTGGATGACGCGATGCCCGCGGTAGATGAGGCCTCGTTCGAATAGAAGAACGAAAGCCTCGCGCACCGCGAGCGACAACTCGGGCGAAAGCGTATAGGCGGTTCGGGACCAGTCGCACGACGCTCCGAGCGCGCGGAGCTGTTCGAGGATCGTGCCGCCCGTCTCCGAAACGAACTCTGCGGTGCGGGCGACGAACTTGTCGCGGCCGAGATCGAAGCGCGTCTTTCCTTCGGTGGCAAGCTGCTTCTCGATCACGTTCTGCGTGGCGATGCCGGCGTGGTCGGTGCCGGGAACCCACAGCGCTTCGTCGCCGCACATGCGCCGCCAGCGAACGATTACGTCCTGCACCGTGTTGTTGAGGCCGTGTCCCATGTGCAGAACCGCGGTGACGTTCGGCGGCGGCATGACAATCACGAACGGGGTGTTAGCTCCTCCGGCGTTGGTCGACCGCTCAGCGCGGGCGACAAACAATCCACTTTTTTCCCACTCGCTGTAGAGCGCCTGCTCCGTCGAAGCAGGGTCGTATTGGGGGGAGAGCTCAGGGCGCGGCGGTTCGTTGCTCATGTACGTCGCAACTTAACCGCCGCATTTTGTTGCTGCGAGGAAGCGGTGCTACTCTCCCTGCGCGGTATCGGTGGGTGCGTTCAGCGGATCGGCTACGTGATCGCTTTTCGGGACGCCACCCGGTGCAACCGACGAGCCGTCAGCGCGTCCACGGCGCGGAGGAGTCTTTGTCCGTTGCCTTCGCTCTGCTTTCAGGTCTGCCTCCTCGTCGGGATCCAGAAAGACCTTGTCGAGTATCGCTTCCTCGAGCTCCGGACGCGGATCCTCATGGCGATCGACTTCCGCGGAGGTGCCTTGCCGCCTGCGGCCGGTGCCTACGTTCTGACCTTCCCATTGGCCTTCGGTCAATGACGGGTCACCGTCGACGTATCGCTCTGATTGTTCGTCGTAGAGATCTTCCTCCGAGCGTACCGCCAGCCGATTGACGACAGTCGTCACTCCCGGTACGCCGCGAGCCACGACCACTGCCTGCTGTGCTTCATCTTCGGCGTTTACCCAGCCGGTGAGCTCGACTATGGCCTCGTCGAGGGCACCGATGTCTATGGCTCGCTCGCTGAGAATCGGGTCGTTGCGGAACGCCTCGAGCACTCGCTCTTCCAGCTCTTCCGTCGGCAGGAGCGGCTCGTCGTCGGCCTCGTCGTCGTAGCCATCGCCATCGTAGCGATGATCGTGCGCGTGCGCATCGAGATGTGGCGCAGTGCCGTCGGCGTCGAGACCTCCGGTGCCCCCGAAGCTTTCCCTGATTTTTCCGGCAAGTCCTGATATCCCGCCGTACTGCTGCGACACGATGACACCCGCAGCGAATCCGGCAAGCGCGCCCAGCGCAACATACAAAGCGCTGGCGGCATTCGATTCATCATCCCTGTATCTGAAAGGCGACATGTATAAGAACCTGTGGCGAAAGGTATTGTCGAGTTCTGTGGCGAATGATATACGCAAACGATAGCTTAGGCGGGAGCAAGTTAAAGGCCATCTGCGGCTCCGGACATCGATGTCAGAAATGCTTACCCTAGTTCTTCCCGACGGTGCCGAACGCCAGGTCGAGGAAGGAACTTTGCCGCGCGATCTGGTCGCCTCAATTGGCCCGCGATTGCTGCGCGACGCCCTTGCCGTGGAAGTCGCCGGCGAGGTGCAGGATCTCGTTACGCCATTCAGGAGCGGCGGCGACTTCAAGGTCCTGACCGCTCGCGATCGCCGTGCGCTCGACGTTCTCCGACACTCCGCGGCGCACATCCTCGCGACAGCTGTTCGCCGCCTGCGTCCAGACGCGAAAATAGGCTTCGGACCGTCGATTGAAGACGGTTTCTACTATGACTTCGAAGTTGCCGAGCCATTCACACCCGAAGATCTCGAGCAGTTCGAAAGCGAGATGGGGAAAGTGATCGCCGAGCGGTATCCGTTCATCCGCGCGGAAGTCAGCCAGGCCGATGCACGGGAAAAGTTCGCTGACGATCCTCTCAAGCTCGAGCGCCTTTCGGAATTCAGCGACGATGAGATCATCTCGACCTACACCGATGGGCCGTTCGTCGACCTGTGTCGCGGACCGCATGTGCCGGACACCTCGCATCTCAAACACTTCAAGCTTCTCCACACTGCCGGTGCCTACTGGCGGGGGGATGAAAAGCGCCAGATGCTCCAGCGGATCTATGCAACCGCATGGTTCAGCAAGGACGACCTCGACGCCTACCTGCATCGCCTGGAAGAAGCGAAGCGCCGTGACCACCGCACGCTTGGCCAGCAGCTCGACCTGTATTCCACCGATCAGAGAGTCGGACCCGGATTGATTCTTTGGCATCCGCGAGGCGGCATTGTTCGCAACGCGATCGAGGAATACGAGCGCGATCTCATCATCCGCCACGGCTACGAGCTGGTGTACACTCCACACATCGTCAGCGAGAAGCTGTTCCAGATCTCGGGGCATCTCGAGAACTTCAAGGAGAACATGTTCGGGGCGATGGACGTGGAGGGTGCGTCGTATCGTCCAAAGCCGATGAACTGCCCTGGCCACATCTGCATCTACCAGTCGCGAGCGCGATCATACCGCGATCTGCCGATTCGCTATGCGGAGTTCGGAACGGTTTACCGGTACGAACGAAGCGGCGTGCTGCACGGAATGCTGCGCGTGCGGGGCTTCACTCAGGACGATGCCCACGTTTTCTGCACTCCCGAGCAGGTACCGGGCGAAGTCGAGCGGCTACTCGATCTCGTGCGGGAGATGCTGGAAACTTTCGGATATCCATACACGATCGAGCTGGCGACGCGTCCGGAAAAAGCACTCGGCAGCCCGGAAGTATGGCAAAGCGCGCAGGACACTCTTGCCGAAGTGCTGACACGGCGCGGCCAGGAGTACGAGATCGACGAAGGCGGCGGCGCGTTCTACGGGCCGAAGCTCGACTTCAAGCTCATCGACGCGATCGGCCGGAAATGGCAGGGCCCCACCGTTCAACTCGATTTCAACCTGCCCGAGCGCTTCGACCTCGAGTACACTGGAGCGGACAACGCGCCGCACCGGCCAATCATGCTGCACCGCGTGCTCGTAGGGTCCATGGAGAGATTTGTCGGAGGGCTGATCGAGCACTACGCCGGGGCGTTTCCGCTCTGGCTAGCTCCCGAGCAGGTGCGCGTGATACCCATCTCAGATGACGTGATTGCGTCCGCTCGCTCGGTAGCTGAGCGGCTGCAGGAGGCCGGTGCACGCGTTCATCTCGACGAACGGTCCGAGACATTGAATTACCGGATACGCGACGCCGAAACGCTGAAGATTCCGTACATGGCTGTCATCGGGAAGCGAGAAGCGGAAAGTGATTCGCTGGCACTTCGCGTTCGGGGTGCGGGCAAGAAGCAGGAAGTGATGCCGGTGGCCGACTTCATCGCACTGGTGAATGACCAGCTCTCGGCGAGGGCGCTCGCACCTTAGACTCGGCTTCAACCACTCAACAACGACAATGTTCATCGGCCATTTCGCTGTTGCCTTCGCAGGAAAGAAAGTGGCTCCGAACGCGCCGTTGCCGGCACTCCTGCTGGGAGCGCTGTTCGCGGATGTCCTGTGGCCGATCCTCGTCGCGATCGGGGCCGAGCATGTGCGCATCGTGCCTGGGGTGACCGTCTATACTCCGCTCGAGTTCGTGAGCTACCCGTGGTCACACTCGCTGCTGATGCTGATCATCTGGGGAGGATTGTTCGCGGCGTACTATCGCGGCCGGACGGATGGCCGCCTTACGGGATGGGTGGTCGGCGCTCTGGTGGTGAGCCACTGGATACTCGACTGGGTCACCCACCGCCCTGACATGCCGCTCTGGCCCGGCGGCCCGAAGTACGGGCTGAGCCTCTGGAACAACGTCAACGCGACGATCGCGGTCGAGATCGCGATGTTCGTGGCTGGCGTGCTTCTCTATGCGACGGCGACGCGCGCGCGTGATGCAGTCGGACGCTGGGGCCTCTGGTCGCTGGCCGCACTGCTCCTCGCGACTTTCGTTTTCGATTCCTTCGACCGGGCGCCACCGCCGTCGATCAAAGCGCTGTGGATCACTGCGCTGATCGCCACGGCCGTGGTGGTCTCCTGGGCGGGTTGGGTGGATAGACATCGCGAAACGGCCTGAGTCGACCGCGCCAGTCGATTATTTTCCGTAGGTGACTCACACTCAGGTAAATGCCCGATAAATCAAGAATTCCAGTAATCGTCTCGGCGGCGAGAACGCCCGTTGGGAAGTTCCTTGGCGGCCTCTCTTCGCTGTCCGCGCCCGGGCTCGGCGCGATCGCCATTCGTGAGGCTCTTCGGCGCGCCGGCGTTGCTCCGGAAGCCGTCGAAGAGGTCATCATGGGCCAGGTGCTTCAGGGCGGCTCGGGTCAGGCGCCGGCTCGTCAGGCCGCACTTAAATCCGGGATCCCCGCCACTGTTCCGGCACTGACCGTCAACAAAGTGTGCGGATCCGGCCTCAAGGCGGTGATGCTAGCCGCCCAGTCCATCAAGGCAGGAGACAATCAGGTGGTCGTCGCGGGCGGCCAGGAGTCGATGTCGAACGCGCCCTATTACGTGTATGGTATGCGGAACGGCGTAAAGCTGGGCGATCAGAAGATGGTGGACGGGATGGTGAAAGACGGACTCTGGTGCGCGTCGTGTGACGTGCATATGGGAGGTCACGCCGAACACACGGCCAGAAAAGGGAAGGTCGGGAGATCGGAGCAGGATGAATTCTCCGTGCAGTCACACGCGAAGGCCATCGCCGCGATCGAAGGCGGAAAGTTCCGCGACGAGATAGTTCCGGTGGAGATCGCCGGCCGCAAGGGAACCACCGTCGTCGACACCGACGAAGGGCCGAGGAAGGACACCACCATCGAGAGTCTGACAATGCTGAAACCCGCTTTTCCGGGGAGAGGCGATGCGTCGGATCTCTCCGTCACCGCGGGCAACGCGTCATCCCTGAATGACGGGGCCTCCGCGCTGGTGGTTGTCTCCGAGGAATACGCCAACGCCAACGGGCTGGAGGTGATGGCACGGATAACGGGATACGCGACCGGCGGGACAGAGCCGCAGGATCTTTTCTTCGCCCCGATCTTCGCTGTGCAGAACCTGATGAAGAAGTCTGGTGCCACGATCGCCGACTACGATCTGATCGAAGCCAACGAGGCGTTCGCCTCGCAGGCCCTCGCCAACGGTGCGGGCCTCGACTGGGATTGGGATCGCGTCAACGTCAACGGCGGAGCGATCGCGCTCGGCCACCCGATCGGGGCGAGCGGTGCCCGGGTGCTCACCACTTTGTTGTATGCAATGAAGGACCGGGATGCGCGCACCGGCATGGCTACGCTTTGCCTCGGCGGCGGCAATGCGGTGGCCCTCAGTGTGGAGCGCGCCAGCACGTCGCGTTGACAGTCGCCGGTTTGTTCTACACGCCGGAGCGCCACCTGAGGGCGCCATGGCGAATCGTGTTGTTCCTCGTCGTGACGCTGGGCGCACTGCTCGTCGCGACGACGGTGGAAGGCATGGTCGTCGGCGTCGCTGCCGCCGCAGGATTCAGGCTGCTCCTGTCCGAATGGAGCATCCCCGTGGGCTATCTTCTGGCTCATGCTGTGATGCTCCGTTCAGTGGAGCGGAAGGGATGGGATTACGTCGGCCTTCATGCACCTGCCGCGCGCCCTTCGGTACTCGGATACGGAGCGGTCCTCGGTACGTTGGCCATCGCTGTTCCCTCTCTAATCCTGTTGTCGATAGGGCAGCTGCGCTCCGTGCCGGCGGCGGATGGAAGCTGGTGGGTGGCGTCGGGCCTCAGCTTTGCGAATCTTCTGCCCGCAGCGTTCGGCGAGGAGCTGCTGCTTCGCGGTTACATCTTCTCGGTGTTGCGGGAAGCCATCGGCTGGCGCTTTACCCTGATATCCACCAGCATAGTGTTCGGATTGCTACACGTTCCCAACCCGGGATCGGACGGCCAGTCGATCGTTCTGGTGATGCTCGCGGGATTCTTTCTCGGATCGATCCTGCTGGCGACGAAAAGTCTCTACGCCGCCACCGCGGCGCATTTCGCCTGGAACTGGTTCATGGCTGCGGCCCTCCACTCGCCGGTGAGCGGGCTGCCGGTGATATCGCCGGATTATCGCGTAATCGACGCGGGGCCTGACTGGCTGACAGGCGGGCAATGGGGTCCCGAAGGCGGCCTCGGCGCGGCGCTCGGAATGTTCTGTATCCTGATCTACCTGCACGCGCGGCCCCTTCGCCGCATGGAGTCATAGTATGGAAAGGATCGCGGTAGTTGGTGCGGGCCAGATGGGAAACGGGATCGCGCACGTGTTCGCGCAATCCGGTTTCGAGGTGACGATGATCGATGTGTCCGAAGCTGCCCTCGAAAAAGGCCGCGCGACTATTCAAAGGAATCTCGATCGCCAGGTGAAGAAGGGCGCCATTGCGGCTGGGGAATCGGGCGAGATCCTGGCGAGGATCAGCCTCGAGGCTTCGCTCGATGGGGCAGCGGAGGCGGGTCTCGTCATCGAGGCCGCGACCGAAAACAAGGACCTGAAGTACCGTCTCTTTACCGAGCTCGACGAGATCGCCGGTCCCGACGCCATACTCGCCACCAACACTAGCTCAATTTCCATCACGGAGATCGCGCGCAGAACGGGAAGGCCGGAAAAAGTCGTCGGAATGCATTTCATGAATCCCGTGCCGATCATGAAGCTGGTCGAAATCATCAGAGGGCTGGCCACCTCCGACGAAACCACGGAGCGGGTGGTGGCGCTCGGCAGACAGCTCGGAAAAACCCCCGTCGAAGTGAACGACTACCCCGGCTTCGTGTCCAACCGCGTGCTGATGCCGATGATCAACGAAGCGGTCTATTGCCTGATGGAAGGCGTCGGCACCGCCGAGTCGATCGATCAGGTGATGACACTCGGGATGAATCATCCGATGGGTCCGCTCTCGCTGGCCGACTTGATCGGTCTCGACACCTGCGTCGCCATTCTGGAGGTGCTTCGCGACGGGCTTGGCGATCCGAAGTACAGGCCGTGTCCGCTCCTCAGGAAATACGTGGCCGCCGGATGGCTGGGGCGAAAGACGAAGCGCGGCTTCTACGTGTACCAGTAGTGTCCGCCGACCTGCTGGATCTCACCGAGGAGCAGCGCGAGATACGCAACCTCGCGCGCGATTTCGCGCAACAGGAAATAGCGCCATACATCTCCGACTGGGACGAGAGGGCGCACTTCGAGCCGTCAATCGTGACGAAGATGGGCGGGCTCGGGTTCCTGGGCATGCTGCTTCCAGAGGAATACGATGGCCTCGGCGTCGACACGTCCACGTACCTCGTCGCGCTGGAAGAGATCGCGGCGGTAGACGCATCGACCGCGGTTCTGATGAGCGTTCACAATTCGCTGCCGACGCAGATGATCCTGCGGTTCGGCAACGACGAGCAGCGCGAGCGGTTCCTGAAACCGATGGCCCGCGGGGAGCTGCTTGGTGCGTTCGCACTGAGCGAGCCCGAGGCAGGCTCCGATGCCGCGTCACTGACGACGCAGGCTGTACTCGATGGGGATAGCTGGGTACTGAACGGAACGAAGAGCTGGGTGACGAGCGGCAGCCACGCTGGTGTGATCCTCGCTATGGCCCGCACCGATTCGGGCGACGATCGGAAGGGCGCGCGCGGTATCGGAACGTTCATCGTGACGCCGGATCTTCCCGGCTTCCACGTCGGCAAGAAGGAAGACAAGCTCGGACTGCGGTCGTCACCGACGGTGCAGCTCAACTTCGATGGTTTGCGCGTTCCCGGGACGAATCTCGTTGGCGACGCCGCCGAAGGATTCGTCTACGCGATGCAGTCACTTGAAAACGGCAGGCTCGGCATAGCCGCGCAGGCGATAGGAATTGCGCGCTCCGCGCTCGAGGCGGCCACCGCGTATGCGGGCGAGCGGATGCAGTTCAACTCACCGATCCGGGACTTTCAGGCGATCCAGTTCAAGCTCGCCGATATGGCTACCCGCATCGCCGCATCGAGGGTGCTCCTTCATGCCGCCGCGCGGGCGAAGGACCGCGGAGAGAACGTCAGGCAGGCAAGCTCGATGGCGAAGCTGTTTGCCAGCGAAACCGCGATGTTCGTCACCAACCAGGCCGTCCAGATTTTCGGCGGCTACGGGTACGTCAAGGATTATCCCGTGGAGCGACTGTTCAGAGATGCTAAAGTGACCGAGATTTACGAAGGAACGTCCGAGATTCAGCGTATCGTGATCGCCCGTGAGCTGTATGCGAAAGATTGAGATCGCGCTCCACATCCCACTCTGCACAACGCCGGCTACGGCAATCATCGATACATAATGGAACTCTTCGATACACTCGCCGAGATGGGTCACGAGGAAGTAGTCGTGGCCAGCGACCCGTCGTGCGGGTATCGCGGCATCATCGCCGTGCACAGCACGGCGCTCGGACCTGCTCTCGGCGGAACGCGTTTCTGGAACTATGAGTCCGACGACGCAGCGCTGACCGACGCGCTTCGCCTTTCCCGTGGGATGACCTACAAGAACGCTGTCGCCGGACTCGATCTTGGCGGAGGAAAGTCGGTCATCATCGGTGACAATCGCACGCGCGACCGTGAGTCGATTTTTCGCGCGCATGGGCGATTCGTACAGAGTCTTGGCGGTCGCTACATCACGGCGGAAGATGTCGGCACCGGAACGGCCGACATGGACTTCGTGCACAGGGAGACGGATCACGTCGCCGGATTGAAACACAAATCGGGAGATCCTTCGCCGGTCACGGCACACGGTGTCTTCCGCTCGATTCAGGCCTCCGCAAAACAGCGCTGGGGCTCCGATGACCTCGCCGGAAAAGTTGTGTCGCTGCAGGGATGCGGCCACGTCGGGCGCTATCTGGCGACAGAGCTGCACGAGGCGGGCGCAAAGCTGATCGTTTCCGACATCGATTCGGAGCGTGCAGCGCAGGTAGCCCGCGACACAGGCGCGCGCGTTGTCGAGGGTGATGAGATCTACTCCGCCGACGCGGACATCTTCGCGCCGTGCGCACTTGGCGGGATCGTCAATGACGACACGCTGCCGATGCTGAAGGTCGAGATCATCGCCGGCGGAGCGAACAACCAGCTGCTCGAAGAGCGACACGGCGACATGCTCGAGGATCGCGGAATGCTCTACGCGCCTGATTACGTGGCAAACGCGGGTGGGGTGATCAACGTGTTCGGTGAAGTCGCGGGGTGGGATGGCGATCGTGCCCTGCGGAAGGCCGATGACATCTACGATACGATCCTGTCGGTCTACGAAATCGCGAAGTCTGACGGCATCCCCACATACGAGGCCGCTGACCGGCTGGCCGAGCGGCGCCTAAGATCCGTCCAGAAGAAGTGGAGCGCGCCGAGATGAATGGATCGCGGGGCGAGATTATTCCCATCGCCTCCGACCACACCGGCGTGGCACTGAAGGAAAAGCTGGCGAACGAGCTCGTGAAGCTAGGGTATCAGGTGCAGGACCTCGGGAGCGCGAGTGAAGAGCCGAGCGACTATCCCGACTTCGCGCATCCTCTGGCGAAAGAGATTTCTTCGGGCGCCGCCCAGCGCGGAATTCTTCTCTGCGGCAGCGGAATTGGGGTGGACATCGTCGCGAACCGCTACCCGCATGTGAGAGCCGCGCTCTCATGGAAGCCGGAAATAGCGGAGCTCTCGCGGCGGCACAATGACTCGAACGTTCTCGTCCTTCCGGCTAGATTCGTGTCCGACGCGGAAGGCATCGAGATAATGACTCGGTGGCTCGACACGAAATTCGAGGGCGGGCGTCATCAGCGCCGCGTTACAAAAATAGAGATCGCAGAGACGTCGGAGAGCGCGGAGACGGCAGAGAGCGCAGGGGTTGCAGAGAACACAGAGAGGGCACGTGCAGAACACTGAGTTGGCGGAGCGCTCGCAGATGCCGGCGCTCACAGAGTACGATCCGGACGTCGCAGCTCTCATCAGGCGAGAGGTCGAGCGCCAGCGTCGCGGCATCGAGCTCATCGCCAGCGAGAACTTCGTTTCCGAGGCAGTGCTCGAGGCGATGGGCACTCCGCTCACCAACAAGTACGCCGAAGGACTGCCGGGAAAGCGCTACTATGGTGGCTGTGAGTTCGTCGACGAGATAGAGCAGCTGGCAATCGATCGGGTCAAGCAGCTGTTTGACGCCGAGCACGCGAATGTACAAGCCCATTCCGGAGCGCAGGCGAACGCCGCGGTGTACCTCGCGTTCCTCAAGCCTGGCGACAAGGTGCTCGGGTTGGATTTGTCCCAGGGCGGACACCTGACGCACGGATCGCCGGTGAACTTCTCCGGACTTCTCTACAACGCGATTCACTATGGCGTCGGTGACGACGGCCGCATCGACTATGACGCGATGCGCGAGATCGCCCTGAGAGAGCGGCCGAAGATGATCGTCGCCGGCGCGAGCGCCTACGCGCGCATCATCGAGTTCGAGCCATTCGCCGCGGTGGCGCGTGAGATCGGCGCGAAGTTCGTCGTCGACATGGCGCACATCGCGGGACTGGTCGCGACCGGTCTGCATCCGTCGCCGGTCCCGCATGCCGACGCGGTCACCAGCACCACTCACAAGACTTTGCGTGGTCCGCGCGGAGGCCTCATCCTCTGCACGGCCGAGCATGCGAAAGCGATTGACAAGGCGATGTTTCCGGGAACGCAGGGCGGCCCCCTCGAGCATGTCATCGCCGCCAAGGCCGTGGCGTTCAAGGAGGCTCTCGAGCCCGCGTTTACAGAGTACTGCCGGCAGATCATCCTCAATGCGCAGGCCCTTGCATCGGCGCTTGCGGCAACGGGTCTGGAGATTGTTTCAGGTGGAACCGACAATCACCTGATGCTGGTTGATCTTCGCAATCGTGCGCTCACCGGGAAGGTCGCGGAGAAAGCACTGGACGCGGCGGGGATCACCGTCAACAAGAACACAGTGCCGAAAGAGACGCAGTCGCCATTCGTGACGAGCGGCATCCGCATCGGCACGCCGGCCGTGACCACCCGTGGAATGAAAGAGTCGGACATGCACGAGATCGCAGGTTTGATCGATCGTGTACTGGACGCTCCCGAGGACCCGGATGTCGCAAGAAAAGTTGGAGAGGATGTGCAGCTGCTGACGTCGCGCTTTCCCCTCTACCCGAGCTCGTTCACTTCGCGCGGATCGGAAATCGGTGCCTGACCTCGCCTTTCGCGACGGCGTAATGGAGCGAATCCGGCTGAGGGAATCGCGCTATGATGAACAGGCCTATCTGTTCGTGCTTTCCGCGCTGGAGCTGTCGCAGGCAAAACTCGATGCTCGCCGTCATATCACAGCGGCGGAGCTCGCTCTCTCCTGCCGCGAGCTTGCTCTTGAGCGATATGGACTCATGTCGAGGCTCGTACTCGAGCGGTGGGGAGTGCGTGCCACTTCTGATTTCGGCGACATTGTGTTCGCGCTGATCGATCTCGGTTTCCTCGTCAAGCAGCCCAACGACACCCGCGAGGAGTTCAGCGCGGTGTACGATTTTGAGAGAGCTTTCGAGCGCGACTATCCCTGGGATTCGACGCACTACGCCTGACTTCCGCGGCTGAGCGTGCCCGCCAGAGTCGCGAGTGCCGCCGAGGCGCTGGCGTGGGAGCAGGCGACCATAGAGAAAGGCACTCCCGGACGGGAGCTGATGCGTCGCGCAGGTAGCGCCGCGGCGGAAGAGATCGCGCGACGCTTCCCGGACGAGGTTTCGCGCGGCGTGGCGATTCTCACGGGACCGGGGAACAACGGAGGGGATGGATGGATCGTCGCCCGCTGCATGGCAGAGCGCGGAATAGCTGTAAGCGTTGTTGAAGTTGCACCGCCGCGTACGGATGAGGCGGCTTTTGCGCGCACCGCGGCGGTTACGACAGCCATTGCGGTGAGTCCTTTCGCCAATGACCGCATCGACGAGCAACTCGTGATAGACGCGCTACTTGGCACCGGCTCCGCGGGAAATCCGCGAGGCGAAATCGCCAGCGCAGTGGAGTGCATCAACACCGCCGCTGCAGCCGGGGCGACGGTCGCCGCGCTCGACCTGCCGACAGGCCTCGACGCTACCACCGGCGACCATGACCAGTGCGTTCGCGCCGACCTCTCACTGGCATTTGGGACGATGAAGCGCGGACACCTGGTTTCGAGAGACGTCTGCGGGAGAATTGTCGTCCTCGACATCGGATTTTCAGATGATTCGCCGTCGCGTGCACTCCCGATTCTCGTCGACGCAGCCTGGGTTCGGGCACACGTGCCGCGTATCCCGGCCACCGCGCATAAGGGCAGCCGCAAAAGGGTCGCGATTATCGGAGGTGGAAAGGGAATGGCCGGTGCGACGATTCTCGCCGGTGAGGGCGCACTGCGTTCCGGAGCCGGTCTGCTCCGCATCGTGACGGACCCGCGCAACACGGTCGCGATTCACGCCGGAATACCCGCCGCCATAGCCGACGAGTGGCCTTCAGGCCCGGCCGAGTTGTCCAGGCTTTGCCAGTCAGTAGACGCAATCGCCGTCGGACCAGGCCTTGGCAAGTCGGAAGACACACGCGACCTCGTCGAAAGAGTTCTCCTTGCGTGGAGAGGTCCGGTGGTGCTCGACGCCGACGCGCTCAACATGTTCGAAGGCGATCTGCCTTCACTCGCCGCGCTCGTTCGCGGGCACGATGCACTCATCACTCCACACCCCGCTGAAGCTGCCCGGCTCGCCGGTGTGTCAGTTGCGGACGTCCTCGCCAACCGGTTCGAGCTGTGCGCTGATCTGTCGCGTTCACTTGGAGCAGCCGTTCTTCTCAAGGGCACGCCGACAGTTGTTGCGTCTCCATCGGGCCAGGGCTACGTGAGCGCGGCGGGGACAGCTGCGCTCGCTACCGGCGGAAGCGGCGATGTCCTGACCGGCATTGCAGTGACCTTACTCGCGCAAATGGCCAACGAGAAATCGCCAACGAGTGCCGTTGCGGAAAATCGCGATGTGGAGGATGTCGCGATTGTCGCGGGTACCTGCGCGGCATTCATTCACGGTCGAGCCGCGGAGCTGTGCGGTGTGGTGCGTGGTACGACTCTGGATGACGTGTTGCGCGCGCTTCCCCTCGCGTGGAATGAAGCTCCCAGCAAGATGGGCGTCGGGATCCTTGCGGAACTCCGGGCCGCTGCGTGACTCCGGGCGACCTGCCTCGCGGCCATCGCGCGATCGAGCCGCGCGGAGCGAGAGACGGCAGGATTCTCCCGCACACGCCTCTCGGGCCGGGCAGGGAGTTCGACGCGATACGAAGACTGCTGGAAAGATGGGGACCGCGCGCCCGCCAGATCGGTGACGACGCTGCTGTCATCAACGGATTGGGCGAACGCGCAGTTGTCGCGAGCATCGACACGTCGGTTCACAACGTGCACTTCAGACGTGACTGGCTGACGCCTGCGGACATCGGATACCGAAGCGCGGTGTCCGCGCTGAGTGACCTCGCCGCAATGGGAGCCAGGCCGGTCGGCATCCTGGCGGCACTTACTCTGCCGGCCGCATGGCTCCCGTGTCTCGACCAGATCGGCGACGGCATAGGCGATGCCGCCGAGCTGTGCAACGCACCGATATTGGGTGGTGACCTCACCCGCGGCGAGGTGCTGTCGCTCACATTTTCCGTGCTTGGGACAGCGCGCGCCCCGCTGCGCCGAAGCGCGGCTCGGCCCGGCGATTTTATCTACGTCACTGGCCAGCTCGGTGGTTCCGCCAGCGCGCTTCGTGACTTTATGGGTAACCGCAGCCCTTCCGCTGAAGCACTTGTTCGGTTCGCGCGTCCAGTTCCTCGAATCGAGGAAGCAATCTGGATATCGGACAAAGGAGCGAAAACCGCGATAGACATTTCGGATGGACTCGCCGCCGACCTGGCGCATGTTGCCGCCGCGAGCAAGGTGAGCATCACGGTCGACATGAACATGCTGCCAACGTTCGCCGGCGTTCCCGCCGAGGACGCCGTACGAAGCGGCGAGGAATACGAGCTGGCGGTGACCTCACCGCTGGAGCTCGACACAGGCGAGTTCGAGGAGCGATTCCAATTGCCGCTCACTCTCGTGGGACGGGTGTCGGCCGGCGAGGCTAGTGTCGTTCTCGTGCAGGATGGCGCCCCGATCGCCACGCCGCGTCCTTTCGCGCATTTCCCACCGGCGGATCCGCGCTGACAGAGCGATGATTGTCGTTTCCATTGTTGTGACGCTTGTGCTGGCCGTTGTCGCGGTGATAGCGACAACATTGCTCGGACTTGGATGCATCGTCGCCGCGCTCATCGGCGTGCAGGACAGGCGGGGGTCAATTTTCGATTGGACTCCGCGCGTATGGTCGCGAATTCTGCTGGCCGCGGCGGGGGTCAGAGTCGTAATGCACAATCCCGAGCGCACCGGCGATGGAGACCCGCACATTTTCGTGTCGAATCACATGAGCTGGTTCGACATTCCAGTTCTCGCGTCGTCACTTCCGCGCTACAAGTTCGTCGCCAAGGCGGAGCTTTTTCGCATCCCCATGTTTGGGCCCGCGATTCGCGCCATCGGCATGATACCGATGGAACGGCAGAACCGGAAGGCGGCGTTCGCGGCCTACGAGCGGGCCGCCGAGAAGATTCGCGGAGGAAGCTCGGTGGTCGTGTTCCCCGAGGGCACGCGTGGCGATCACTATCCCATTCGCCCCTTCAAGAAGGGTCCGTTCGTTCTCGCAATCGCGGCGGGAGTACCGATAGTTCCGGTCGTCGTTCACGGTACGCACGAAGCGCTGGCGAGGGGGTCGCTGTTGGTGCGGCCCGGCCGCGTGGATGTACATTTGCTCGAGGCGGTGCCCACCGCGGGGCTCGAGTACAGCGACCGCGACGCGCTTGCCGACAAGGTGAGGAAACAACTCGTCGAGGCACTCGAGAAGCTGTACGGCATCGCCACTCCTGACCTCGCCGCGCGCGCAACCACCGAAACCGATTGAGACGCGCCGCCAATCCATTATCACAGAGAAATGTCAACAATCATAGATGTCACTGGCCGAGAGATAATCGACAGCCGCGGCAATCCCACCGTCGAGGCCGACGTTCATCTGTCCAGCGGCGCCAGCGGGCGGGCGGCTGTCCCCAGCGGTGCGTCCACGGGAGAGCACGAGGCGCTGGAGCTGCGCGACGGCGATCCCGCGAGATATGGCGGCAAGGGAGTACAGATGGCGGTGCAGAGCATCGAAGAGCACATCGCCCCGGCGCTTAACGGACTCCTGGCCTCTGAGCAGATCAGCATCGACCGAACCCTGATGGAGCTCGACGGCACCGCGAACAAGGGAAAGCTCGGAGCGAACGCAATCCTCGCGGTGTCGATGGCTGTCGCTCGCGCGGCGGCAGACGACGCGGGAATGCCGCTCTACCGTTACCTGGGCGGGCCGATGGCGCGAACGCTGCCCGTCCCGATGATGAACATCCTGAATGGCGGCGCGCACGCGACCAACACTGTCGACTTCCAGGAGTTCATGGTGGTGCCGGTGGGCGCCGACAATTTCTCAGACGCGTTGCGCATGGGTACGGAAGTATTTCACGCGTTGAAGAACGTGCTCGTTAAGCGCAAGCTCGCCACCGGCGTCGGCGACGAGGGTGGTTTCGCTCCCGATCTGCCCACCGACGAGGACGCATTGAAGCTCGTGGTCGAGGCGATCGAGAGTGCGGGCTACGCGCCCGGCAAGGAGGTCGCGATTGCACTCGACTGTGCGGCGTCGGAGCTGTACAAGGGCAACAGCTACACCTTCAAGAAGAGCGGGGCGGGAACGCTGTCTTCCGACGCGATGATCGAGATGTATTCGAAGTGGCTGGAAGAGTATCCGATCGTGTCGATCGAAGACGGTCTGGCGGAGGACGACTGGGCCGGATGGGCCCGGCTTACTGCCGCGCTTGGCGATCGTCTTCAGCTCGTGGGCGATGATCTCTTCGTCACCAGCACGGACCGTCTCGCTCGCGGCATCGCGGAAGACGTCGGTAACGCCATTCTGATAAAACTGAATCAAATCGGAACGCTCACCGAGACGCTCGAGGCGATCGAGCTCGCTCGTGGCAACTCTTATCAGTCCATCATCTCGCACCGCTCGGGCGAAACGGAGGACACGTTCATCGCCGACCTGGCCGTCGCTACCGGCGCAGGTCAGATCAAGACGGGATCCGCCAGCCGCACTGACCGGGTCGCGAAATACAATCAGCTCCTTCGCATCGAGGAGCAGCTGGGAGACGTCGCCGAGTATCCCGGCGGGGCCATCTACGGTCTCTAGTACAGGGATGTTGTGATGCTGGGCCGTGTGATTATGTGGTTGATGATCGGCGGCGCGGTGCTGTTCGCCATCCAGGGGGGCGAGTACAGCACTCTCGACCTGTGGAAGCAGCGCCAGCGAAAGGTGAAGCTCGAAGCGCGAGTCGAAGCGTTGTCGCGCGAGGTGGATTCCCTTCGCCGCGCAGCGATCGCCATTCAGCAGGACCGGGCGACGCAGGAGCGAATCGCCCGCGAGCAGTTCGGAATGGTCAAGGGCGACAAGGAAATTCTCTACCGGTTCGACTCCGCAGCGGATAGCACCCCCGACCGCTGAAGGTGACAGCTGTCACCCTCGATGCATGACACCGTTCACTGCCGGCCGCATGGCGTTTCGAGCATTCTGACAACACCGCGACACGCGCTGATATACATCTCTCGAAACGGAGCACACCTGGTGTTCGCAGTCATTCGCCAACGGGCCGCAAGCTCGAGTTCAATTGTCGTTGCGTTCCTCGCCGCCGTTCTTGCCGGCAGCGCCGGAGCGCAGGCACCGGCCAGCGTGACGCTGATCCGCAACGCGAACGTCTTTGATGGAGTGAGGATGCTTGGCGTGCGCGATGTTCTCGTCTCCGGAGGAAGCATTGTGCGTATCGCGCCATCGGTCTTCGCGCCGGCAGGGGCGACGATTGTCGATGGAACCGGCAAGACCCTCCTTCCGGGGCTGATCGACGCGCACGCCCATGTGTTCGGCGACGCTCTTCAGCAGGCGCTCGTTTTCGGCGTCACGACCGAGCTCGACATGTTCACGATGACATCCGAAGCATCGCGCCTTCGGGCAGAACAAAAAGCCGGGAAGGCCGCATCGCGGGCTGACATTTTCTCCGCCGGCACCCTGGCGACCGCGCCGCGCGGACACGGAACCGAATACGGCTTTCCGATTCCGACCATCGCATCGCCCGATTCGGCGCAGGCCTGGGTGGACGGCAGAATCGCCGAGGGTTCCGACTACATCAAGATCGTTTTCGACGATGGAAGTGCATACGGCATGAACACACCGACGATCTCTTCCGCAACCCTCGCTGCGCTTATCAGCGCGGCACATAGGCGCGGAAAGCTGGCGGTGGTACATATCGGTTCGGCGGAGGGCGCGCGGGTCGCCCTCGAAGCGGGAGCGAACGGTCTCGTTCACCTCTTCACCGATCGAGCGCCTTCAACAGATCTCGGCAAGCTCGCGGCCCGGCACAAGGCGTTCATCATCCCGACGCTTACCGTGCTCACGAGCGTCACTGGCAAGTCCGGCGCCGGTGATCTGTCGGATGACCCATCCTTCAAGGACTACCTGTCCCAGCAGGGCAAGGGGACAATTAAGGGTGCATTCCCCGTTCGGAGCACCTCGCCGCCGCGGAGCTTGTTGCCGGCTAGGGCAACAATCAGACAACTGCTCACGGCTGGCGTAACCATACTCGCCGGTAGCGATGCTCCCAACCCGGGAACCGCGCACGGAATCGCGTTGCATCGTGAGATCGAGTTGCTGGCGCAGGCCGGGCTGTCGAACGTTCAGGCACTCGCCGCGGCAACGAACGCGCCCGCTGTCGCGTTCTCGCTTCGCGACAGAGGGCGAATCGCGACAGGCATGCGCGCTGACCTTGTGCTGGTCAGGGGCAATCCGGCGGTGGACATCACGGCGACGCGCAGAATCGAAGGTGTGTGGAAGGGCGGGGAGCGTTTCGATCGGACGGCGTACGCAGCATCTCTCGTCCCGGCATCTGTTGCGTCGGCAGCCGTTGCGACACCCCGCGGCGGAGGGTCGATCAGCGATTTCGAGGATGGCACCTCGAATGCCTCGTTCGGATCAGGGTGGGTTGTCTCGACAGACACATTCGCCGGAGGCACCTCATCCGCCGACATGAAAGTGTCGGACGGCGGCGCGAACGGAACTAAGAAGTCGCTTGCCGTCGCTGGTACGATCGTTGGCCCACTCCCCTATGCGTGGGGCGGAGTCATGCTCATGACCGGGCCACAGCCCATGCAACCGGCGGACTTGAGCGCCGCGAAAAGTCTGCATTTCTGGGCGAAGGGAGACGGCAAGACCTACAAGATCATGTTGTTCTCGCAGAGCAAGGGCATGCAGCCGCTGATGCAGGATTTCGTCGCCTCCACCGAGTGGAAGGAGTACGACTTTCCCTTTGCAACCTTCGACGGAGTCAAGGGAAATGACATCATTGGATTTGCATTCACGGGCGGCCCGACTCCGGGCGCTTTCTCCATGCAGATCGACGAGGTATCCCTTCGATGAGCGGGCGCGAAGTTGTGGCAAAACTGGATCGCATCATGAAGACCTACGGCGGCACCGTAGCACTGAGTAACGTATCGCTGGAAGTGAAGCGCGGGGAAGTGCTGGCGGTTCTCGGACCGAACGGAGCGGGGAAAACCACCTGCGTGAAGCTCATGCTCGGACTGTCGTCTCCGACATCGGGCTCCGCAACTCTGTACGACGGCGATCCGCGCAAGGCGCGCAATCGGCGCCGCGTGGGCGCAATGCTTCAGGTGGCGAAAGTTCCCGAGACACTGCGTGTGCGCGAGCACATCGATCAGTTTCGCAGCTACTATCCTGCGCCCTTGCCGGTGGGCGAAGTTCTCGAGCTCGGCGGGCTTCAGGAGATCGAGCACAGGAAGTTCGGTGAGTTGTCCGGAGGCCAGCGGCAGAGGGTTCTGTTTGCGCTCGCGCTCTGCGGCGACCCGGAGGTCCTTTTCCTGGACGAGCCTACGCTGGGCTTCGACGTCGAGGTTCGCCGCGCCTTCTGGAAACAGATACGCGCTTACGTCGCACGCGGACGAACTGTGCTTCTTACGACTCACTACCTGGAGGAAGCTGACGCACTCGCCGACAGGATCGTCGTCATCGACCGCGGATCGATCGTCGCCGACGGTACACCGTCGGAAATCAAAGGTCGAGTGTCCGGCCGTCGCATTCGCTGCGTCACGGGCGTCAGCGTTGGCGAGATCACAGCGATGGCGGGGGTTACCAGCGCATCACGCGACGGGGACCGCACCGAGATCATCGCCTCCGCAGCGGAGTCAGTTGTGCGGGAGCTGTTGACGCGCGACACATCGCTCGTGAACCTGGAAGTGATGAGCATCGGACTGGAAGACGCGTTCATCGCGTTGATACGAAAAGAGGAGGTCGCGTGACCGCCCATCTGCACACGATCGAGACGTCACCGCCGGCGGTCGCGGAGCGAGGGCATTCTGCGTCCGGAGTCGCGCGCATCTATCTGCTCGAAGCGAAGTACGAGCTGCTCAAGCTGCTTCGCCTCCCCGCGTTCATCATCCCGAGTCTCGGCTTCCCGATGATGTTCTATGCTCTGTTCGGTCTGCTTCTCCCGATGAAGGCTTCCGCCTTTCCGATGGCGACCTACCTGCTCGCGACATACGGTGCATTCGGCGTGATCGGGATCGCCCTGTTCTCACTTGGCATCGGCGTCGCCACCGAGCGGGCGCAGGGTTGGCTCGCAGTGAAGCGTGCGAGCCCGATGCCGCTTCCCGCGTATTTTTTCGGGAAGTACGCGATGACCGTGCTGTTCAGCGCGCTTCTCGTGATTCTTCTCTGCCTCATGGGCGCAATCTTCGGCGACGTGCGCATGCCGGCTTCGCAGTGGGGCCTGCTGCTGCTCGCGCTGATGCTGGGAGGTATTCCGTTTTGCGCTGCGGGAATCGCCGTGGCATATCTGGTTGGGCCCAACTCTGCACCCGCTGTCGTGAACGCGTTCTATCTGCCGAGCGCGTTTCTTTCCGGGCTGTTCATTCCGGTGGAGATGCTTCCATCATTTCTTCAGAGCTTTGCACAGTTCCTGCCGCCTTATCATTTCGCGCGACTGGCGCTAACCGTCATTGGCGTAGAGCCAGTGGCGAATGTCTGGATTCATGTTGGCGCGCTCGTTGTGTTTGCTCTGCTGTTCACGGCAATTGCAGTCATTGCCTATCGGCGTGACGACGGAAGGACTTACGGCTGACTGATGTCCAATAATTCCGGGAGTAAACGGCGTTTTCGGCTGCTGCCCGAGGACAAGTACCTGGGGTGGACCCCGTATGCGTGGCTCGTCTACCTGCCGCCACTCTTTCTCCAGCCTGTGCTCGGGCGAGCTTCGACAACAACCTGGGCGATGACTTCGGTTGTCTGTCTCATCTTCCTGCCTCTCTATTTCCGCGGCTACTGGGCGCGGGGCGTCGAATCCTACCTGATCATCGGTGCTATCACAGCGCTCGGGGCCGTTCTGGTTCCATTCAACAGTTCGGGCTTCGTCCTTTTCATTTACGCTGCTGGCTTTGCCGGAACACAGCGGCCCGTCAGGCGGGCTGTGCAGCTTCTCGTAGTGCTGGCATCCGTTCTTCTGGCGGAGGCACTGCTTCTTCAGTTGCCGCTATGGGCGTGGGGTTGGGCCTTCGGTCTGGTCTGGATGGTCGGCGCAGTCAACGCGCATTACAGCTCGGTCAGAGTCGCCAACAGCAAGCTGCGCATGGCGCAGGACGAGATCGAGCACCTGGCAACGGTTGCAGAGCGCGAGAGGATCGCGCGCGATCTGCATGATTTGCTCGGACATACTCTGTCGTTGATCACTCTCAAGTCATCGCTTGCTGCGCGACTGGCCGACCGCGACCCCGCGCGGGCGATCGCCGAAATCAAGGATGTCGAGCGGATTTCACGGGATGCGTTGGCAGAAGTGCGCGCTGCTGTTGCCGGTTATCGCGAAGCGGGACTTGCGCGCGCCGTTGCGAGCGCGGAACAGATGCTGGCCGCCGGCGGCATCGCGGCGACAGTGGCGATGGGGACGGTAGAGATGACATCGGCGGACGAAGCGGTGCTCGCACTGGCAGTTCGTGAGGGAGTCACTAATGTCGTCAAGCATTCCGGAGCATCGTTGTGCAGTATATCGCTGGTGCGTGACGGCGATCGCCGGCGTCTGAGCATCGTCGACAATGGACGTTGGAAGCAGACCGCTGACGGCAACGGTCTTTCCGGAATGCGTGAGCGTGTCGAGGCCGTTGGTGGAGCGGTCTCGATCGAGCGCGGCAGCGAAACGCGTTTGACGATCGAGCTTCCCGTCGTATCGAGAGTCGCGAACGACAGAGCCGAGTCCGCGCCAGCGGCGCTGCACATCGTCGCCTGAATCCGCCGCAATGATCCGCGTGATCGTAGCAGAAGATCAGGGGATGGTGCTTGGTGCGCTCGCCGCTCTGCTGGAAATCGAAAGCGATATCGAGGTGGTGGCAACGGCGAGGAACGGAGCCGAAGCGCTGTTGCTCACGCGGCAGCACCGTCCCGACGTGCTGCTCACCGACATCGAAATGCCGGAGATGACGGGCCTCGAGGTGGCTGCCGCGCTGAAAGGGCAGGGCACTGACACGCGCGTGGTGATCCTCACGACTTTTGCGCGCGCGGGGTATCTGCGCCGGGCGCTCGACGCGGGCGCTGCAGGCTATCTCCTGAAGGACAGTCCTCCCGACATGCTGGCAAACTCGGTGCGCCGCGTTCACGCGGGTCTTCGCGCGATCGACCCTGAGCTCGCCGCGGAGGCATGGGGCGAGATGGATCCGTTGACTGACCGCGAACGGCAGGCGTTGCGTCTTGCCGGCGACGGGAGGACGACTGCCGACATCGCGGAAACTCTTGGCCTGTCTGAAGGAACCGTGCGCAACTATCTGTCTGAAGCGATGACCAAGGTTGGGGCAATGACGCGGGTGGAGGCGTCCAGAATAGCGAGGTCGAAGGGGTGGCTGTAGGCGAGTCAGCGCCTTGACTTGGACTTTTGCTCCTCTAGATTGCGAGTTCTATCGCGGGGTGGAGCAGCCTGGTAGCTCGTCGGGCTCATAACCCGAAGGTCGCGGGTTCAAATCCCGCCCCCGCCATGAGAGTTGGTGCGCGGCCGGTCCGAGAGGACCGGCCGTTTGCACATGTCCTTCGTCTGTGGTTGTCGAGAACACGGGGTGGAACATCAACCGCCTCACCCACGATGGCAATTGGCGAATTCTCCCTCCCATGCGGATTGACGACAGTGCAGCAAGGAAATAGGTTCGTTTTAATCCAGATATCGTCTATCGGGATTGACCTAACCCTTTGTCGTTCAATGCATAAGCGTCTTCTGTCCATTGTGAGACCCGCGGTCGCCGCGAGCACTCTTTGCGCTGCAAATGCCACCGTCTCGTCGGCTCAGCAGTTGCCGATTGCCGCTGACACCGTCGCTACGATTCGCTCCGTTGCCACCTCGACCGCTGACAGCGCCGCAAAAACAGAACGCGAGGCCCAGATGCTCGATGGGGTGCGCATTTCGAGCAGGCGCCGGGATTCCCGCTACGTGCCGGCATACGTCCGCAGTGCAACCAGAACTCCAGCGCTCATGCGCGACGTTCCGCAGTCCATGACCGTCGTGAGCAAGGAGCTTATCCGCGATCAGGGAATGCAGAGCATGGCCGACGTCGTACGGTACATCCCGGGCGTGACCATGGGGCAGGGCGAAGGCCATCGTGACGCGCCCACGATCCGCGGCAATGCAACGACCGCGGATTTCTTCGTTGACGGTGTGCGCGACGATATGCAGTACCTGCGGGACGTATACAATCTGGAGAGAGTCGAGGCTTTGAAGGGTTCGAATGCGATGCTGTTCGGGCGCGGCGGCGCGGGGGGCGCCATCAATCGCGTATCCAAGGAAGCGCTCTGGGAAAGGCGACGCGAAGTCACAGTCGAGAGTGGCGAATTTGGCAGGCGCCGCCTTTCAGGGGATGTGGAACATGCTGTATCTCGCGGCGTCGCTGCACGCGCGAACGGCATGTACGAAGATTCCAAACTCTACCGGAACGGCGTGACGCTCGAGCGATCGGGAATCAATCCTACAGCCAGCGTTGCGTCGCATTCGCGCGCGACAAGGCTGGCCGTTGGTTACGAACACTATCGGGACCGCCGGACGACGGATCGCGGCATCCCCTCCTTTCTGGGCCGTCCGATCGAAACCGATCGCTCCACTTTTTTCGGCAACGCCGAAGAGAGCTACGCGAAGGCCACCGTGAACGCGGCCCGTGCCACGGTATCCCACGAAGCTGGTGCATTCACGTTCCGCAACCACACGCTGCTGGCAGACTATGACAAGTTCTATCAGAACGTCTTTCCCGGCGCGGTCAATTCCGCCGGCACGGATGTCAGCCTTTTCGCGTACCGCCACGACACTCAGCGGACAAACCTGTTCAACCAGACCGAATTGACCTGGACCTCCACCGGACGGGTGGGTCACGTTTTTCTCGCGGGCGCCGAGGTCGGCCGCCAGAGAACGGAGAATTTCCGGGAAACCGGATACTTCAACGGATCATCTACATCTGTGCTGGTGCCGGTCACCGCCCCCGTGACTAACGCTGCGGTAACCTATCGCCAGACTTCGAGCGATGCGGATAATGGGACAGTCGCCGAAACGCGGTCCGTCTATGTGCAGGACCAGCTCACACTCTCCCGCGAGCTCCTCCTGATCGTCGGCGTCCGACATGAGAACTTCCACCTCCGGTTCCGTGACGACAGGTCGCCAGCGCGAATAGCGCAGGTGAACTCCATGATCTCTCCGCGACTTGGTTTAGTAATCAAGCCGCACGAACTGGTGTCTTTGTATGGCAGCTACAGCCTGTCGTTTCTTCCCGGATCCGGCGATCAGTTCTCGACCCTGACCGACCTCACAGCCGCGCTTCGTCCGGAGCGGTTTGCCAACTTCGAGATCGGGGCAAAGTGGGACGCGATGGATCGTCTTTCCGTCGCCGCCGCGGTTTACCGCCTCGACAGGACCAACACGCGCGCCCTGCATCCCACGGATCCGGCGCTCTCGGTGCAGACGGGAAGCCAGCGAAGTCAGGGATTCGAGATGACCGCCACCGGGAACCTGACGGCCGCCTGGGAGATCGCCGGTGGTCTTGCGCGGCAGAGCGCGAAGATTATCAGCGCGTCCACTGTTGGACCGGCTGGTGCCCGCGTTCCGCTCGTCCCGGTGACATCCCTGTCGCTGTGGAACAAGTATGCGGTATCAGCGCGCTTTGGCCTCGGGATGGGGCTTGTCCGCCAGTCGGAGATGTTCGCCTCGATCGACAACAAGGTGGTCATCCCTGCTTTCACGCGGTTCGACGCGGGCCTGTATGCCCAACTGATGCGTGGTCTGAGCGCGCGGCTGAACGTGGAAAATCTGACGGACACCTGGTACTACTCGACGGCTCACAGCAACAACAACATCACGCCGGGGTCGCCGCGGGCAGCAAGGCTGTCGGTCACGGCAGAGTTCTAGGCGCGCATTCGCAAGTTCTGTGAATGGCGCAAAGGCCCTTCGACTTCTGCCTATAGGGTGCTTAGTTTTCCCGTGCCCGGTGGTACGAGGGCGTGCTGCCCGGTGACAGGTTGACGGCCGCAGACACTGAGACCCTGCCTTGATACTCGCGAATTCGCGTGATCGTGCGGGGTTCCATTTCGAGGCAGGGTAGCTCAGCCGGTTAGAGCACGGCACTCATAATGCCGGGGTCGCGGGTTCGAGTCCCGCCCCTGCTACTTTGTACATCATTGATCGGAGTACATCATTGATCGGACACGACTTAGGCTTTAAGCGCTATGAAGACGCCAGCTTAAGTT
>Ga0136617_10000236_pt1 | contig 44115 bp, 45 predicted proteins | sample AntDrymUQ3222106_2_FD_129672 | JGI IMG/M metagenome (GOLD analysis project Ga0136617, IMG submission 129672) | Polar desert sand microbial communities from Dry Valleys, Antarctica - metaG UQ322 (21.06) | ecosystem: Environmental > Terrestrial > Soil > Desert | place: Antarctica: Dry Valley... | reverse complement strand
CTTGCGGTGCACGGGACCGTCAATGACCTTGCGATGAGCGGCGCCCGTCCGCTTTATTTATCGGCGGGTTTTATTTTGGAAGAGGGTTTTCCGATTGACGATCTGAGGCGTATCGCGGCATCGATGCAGTTCGCCGCAGTAGAAGCCGGGGTGCAAATCGTAACGGGCGATACTAAGGTCGTCCAAAAGGGAAGTGCGGACAAGATCTTTATTAACACGGCCGGTGTAGGCATCCTCGAGGAAGAAATAAACATTTCCGCCGCGAATGCCCGTCCGGGAGATAAGGTCCTTGTGAGCGGAACGATAGGCGATCACGGCACCACGATCCTGATCGCACGAGGAGAACTCGAGCTGGAAACCGATATCGAAAGCGACTCGGCTTCTTTAAATATGCTTGTCGCCGACATTCTGGATGAAGCGATGCTGCATAGCGCACCGGAAGCCGTTCGTTCTCTACGCGATCCTACACGCGGCGGCGTTGCGACTACATTGAACGAAATCGCCATGAGTTCGGACGTCTACATCGAAATTCGCGAAGAACTGATTCCTGTCCGCGAAGAAGTCAAAGGCGCGTGTGAGATTCTGGGGCTTGATCCACTGTACGTAGCCAATGAAGGCAAGCTCGTCGCTATTGTTTCCGCAGAAATCGCCGACAAGATCCTCGCTCGGATGAACCGAAACAAACACGGTCACGGTGCTTGCATTATAGGTGAAGTCAAGGCCGAGCCGCAGGGGATAGTCTCTTTAGCGACAGGCTTCGGTGGGACGCGAATCGTTGACATGCTTGCAGGCGAACAGCTGCCTCGCATTTGCTAATCGATGGGAAAGATAAAGGAGCGCATCGATAAAGTGGGGCATCGTTGCAGACGCACAAACGCATTACCGACAATAAGGAAGATTTGGTGAGTTTCGTTGCGTTCAAATAAACAATCGCGCTGGTTTTGCTGGCATTATTTGTGGGAACCGCAATCCACAACGACTGGACATGATATAACACCGGGCAGAGCTATTCTTTTGTCAGCATTTTCTATCTGACACTTATTTTCAGCGATATTCTGATGGAGCCGCCCATCGGAGTCGAACCGACGACCTTTCGATTACGAATCGGACGGCGACAGATTTTTTACCATTTCCCGGCGTTTCAAAAAAAACATTGTGGCTAGTGTTTATAAGCCTTTCATAGTTGACAATCCTTTCAGGCTCATTCACAATACTTCTAAATCCTTTGGTGGGATTGGTGGAAATTCGTGGTGGGAATTTTGGTGGGACGAAAAACAATGGAAATTAAGGCGAAAGTTTTCAAACGGAAAACGGGAAAAAGCAAGGACAAATGGATCACCCGGATTGAATATTACGATTCTGTTTTGGGAAAGGCCAAGACAATGGAACGCCAAGCCGACAGGCGAGCGAATGCCATTGACGAACGCGACAGGCTCATAAACGAACTGAAAAAATCTCACGGCCAGATTCAGACGGGTGAGCGTATGAGTTTTGCGATGCTGGCCGATATATGCGGTGAGCGATTCTTTAAGCGGGCCGTGATTGTCGAGGGCCTCAAAATCGAAGGCGTGCGGTCATACGATACGGCGCAGAATTACTTGACGGTGCTAAAGCAGTTTTTTGGTAAACGGCGTTTAGGACAAATTACGGTGGAATCGCTAAAGGATTATCGACGTTGGCGATTAAAGATCGGCTCGCGGCGGAAAGAGATCGTAGCAAGCAAAAAGTTTGTTCCGGTGAAGCTGGCAACGATTAACCGTGAATTGGCTGCAATGCGTCGTATGATGCGGTTTGCATACGGCGAAGGCTGGATAACGAAAGATGTTTTCTTTCAGGCCAAAATGATAGACACGTCCGCCGAAATAGCCCGGACGCGACGGCTAACGGAAGCCGAAGAAACGGGACTGCTTGCGGCGTGTCAGGGCGAACGGCAAACAACCTACACGCGGAATCATTACGGCAAAATCCGGAATGTTACGGCGAATATCAGCATAGACAATCCGCATTTGAAGGCGGTCATCTTGCTTGCGATTGATGCCGGGATGCGGCGCGGCGAGATTCTCAAACTTCGGTGGGAAGATATAGACTTTCAGGCGAACCTTATCCGCATTGTAGGAACGCACACGAAAACGGAAAAGGCGCGGTTAGCACCCCTAACCGAACGAGTTAAGACGGAGCTTTACCGCGTCCGGGAATTCACGCCGGGCGAAATGCCCTTCCCTTTTGCCGAATTCAAGCGCAGCTGGACAACCGCGAAACGCATCGCCGGGATCGATGACCTTCACTTTCACGATCTAAGGCGAACGGCAATAACTCGCTGGATTCTGCAAGGGCAACCGATTGCATTGGCCGGGAAAATTGCCGGGCATACAAACGTCGAAACGACAATGAAACACTACACAAGCGCGGATGCGGACATCGTTCACGCCTTCACGGATAAGATGAACGCGGTTCACGCTCAATCGATCCCGGACGCGTCGGAAAGTGAGTTTGTGAATTGATGCAAAAAGCACATATTTTGTATGTGAAAAAAAAGTTTTGTGCAATTAATTGACATGCTTGGAAGCTATCTGCTAGGATGTGGACAGCATTAGAAAGGCTCCTACGCGTTTCTAGTATCTGACAATTTTTGGGCGGCACAATCGCCGAACCGCACGACATCCAGCGTGCAAACCTTTATAGAAAGAGGGTTTGCACGCTTTTTTTTGTTTTTTACTTTTCCCATTGGAGAGATTTACAGTTATGGATATTCAATCAAAATCTGAATTTTTAACCGACCGCGAGGCCGCTCTTTTTTTGAGATCGAGCACTGTTAGCTTGTGGAGATTGCGGCGAAATGGCGAACTGCCATTTTACCGAATTCAGTCGAAACTTCTTTATCGCGTGGCGGATTTGGAAAATTATATGCAATCGAAAAAACGAAATGGCGAGGCAAAATGAAAAATAACAAAAAAGCCGATCTTTGCACGATCGGCATGAAAAAACATGATTATTTTACAGACAATCAGGAAGTGTTTTTCAGTTCCGATTGTACCTCAGACTTTGAATCGGTGCAACAAATAATCCAACGAATTGCGGCATTCGACCCGATCTGCCAGACCGAAACCGAGGCCGGGGAAAACAATCGTCGTTTCGCGCGGCGCGATTTGGGGGTAAAACGATGACGCCCAAACCCGCAACGATAAAAATTGATGCCGCCGCAGTAAAAGCCGAAGCTGAACGCTTTTTTACGGTGAAAACCAAAATCACGCACGACTTGGTTTTGCGCGAGATTCTTGACAATCTTCAGCGGATTGTTTTTCGTGATGTCGCAGGACTTAAACCGGATGAGGAAATCTCTCAAAAAATCCAGATTGTTTTAACTGTTCGTGAAGTTTTAAAAGTAGCAAATGGCCTGAATTGCGGTTTATGCCTTCATCTTGGTTTTATCTATTCTTATAATGGCGAACGCTGGGAACTGCTCGACAAGGAAGCCTTAAAAAGCTTTCTTGCTGACTGTGCCGAAAAATTAAGTGTGGACGGCATCACGGCGGATTATCACAGATTCAAAGATGAACTTTTTAAACAATTTCTCGCAGTCGCGCATTTGCCGAAACCCGAAACGACCGGGAAAGAAGTTTTAATTAATTTTCAGAACGGCACGGGCGAAATAACAAAAGACGGAATAAAACTCCGTCCATTTTCCCGCGCCGATTTTCTTATCCATCAGTTAAGTTTTGCTTACGATGAATCAGCAACCTACACAAAGTGGCAATCGTTTCTTGATGAAGCTTTGCCCGAAAAAGACAGAGACGGAAATGTTATCGATGAAGGAAAGTCACGGCAAAAAGTATTAGCTGAATACGTCGCTTATATTTTCACGCGAATAAAATTAGAGAAAACTTTAATTTTATTTGGCACGGGCGCAAATGGAAAATCAGTATTTTTTGAAGTAGTTTACGCTCTCTTGGGGAAAGAAAATATTTCAAATTACAGCCTCGAATCACTTGGCGATCAGTATTATCGCGCGATGCTTGCCAACAAGCTTTTAAATTATTCTTCTGAAATATCGAACCGGCTGCAAGCGGAAAAGTTCAAACAATTGACGAGCGGCGAACCGATTGAAGCCCGGCTGCCATACGGTCAACCAATGACACTAACAAATTACGCAAAAATGGCTTTCAATACAAACGAACTTCCCAAAGACGTCGAACACACCGAAGCATTTTTCAGGCGTTTTTTGATCATTCCTTTCGATGTGGCCGTTCCCGAAGAAAAACAAAACCCGAATTTGGCAAATGAAATTATTGAGGGGGAATTATCTGGCATATTCAACTGGATACTTGAAGGCTTAAACCGACTGCTTGAGCAAGGCAAATTTTCCAAATGCGATGCTGCACAAAAAGCGGTTGAATCGTACCGAATTGAATCCGATTCTGTTGCAATGTTTGTTGACGATTTCGGCTACCAAAAGTCATTGGACGGATACGAATCTCTTAAAGACCTATATCCCAGTTACAAAAACTTTTGTGTTGATAACGGTTTTCGCCCGGTGCATTCGAGAAATCTGGCTAAACGACTGGAAGCATTAGGTTTTCAGGCTGATAAAAAGGCTTTCGGCAAGATTATTTACCTTGCAAGGTGAGAAATAAAAGAGTTGTTTGGAGCGTCATTATCGTCATCATCGTCATTTCATCTAGTCAAAATGACGATGATGACGCAAATGACGATCAAAAGAAACATTTATTCTTTCAAGAAATGACGGTCAAAAGAAACATTTATTCTTTCAAAAGAAACACTTATTCTTTCAAGAAATGACGATGATGACGCAAATGACGATCAAAACAAACACTTATTCTTTCAAGAAATGACGATGATGACGCAAATGACGATCAAAACAACTCTTTATTCTGTCAAGAAATTATGCCAGTAGAACTTGAAAAATACAGCGGTCCGGCATCGCGACACACTTGCCCGGCTTGTAACCTGAAAGGTTCGTTTGTTCGCTACCAGAACGAACGCGGCGAATATCTGTCTTTTGATGTTGGAAGGTGCAACCATGAGGCAAAATGCTCCTTTCACTACACGCCAAAGGACTTTTTCGCGGCGAACCCGGATGCGGTGGAGCGATTGCCTAAACAAGGAATACCTAAGCAAGGCCTCATCAATAAAAACGGCTCACAGAGCATTTCTCAAACGCGTTTTTTGACAAAACCGCCGGATTTTATAGAAAACAAGTATCTGCTCGAATCACTGGACAATTATGACCAAAACGCCTTTGTGCAATTTCTATTTGATTTGTTCCCTGATGCGCCGGAAGAAATTCAATCCGTTTTGACCATGTATTTTGTCGGAACCTACGAAAATTACACTTCCTTTCCACAGATTGACCGGTTAAACAACATCTGCAAGGCAAAGTTGATTCGATTCAACCCGGCGACGGGGAAACGTCTAAAAGGTGAATTCGACACTTCATCGCTGGTTAGAAAGCTGAAACTCAAAAACGATTTTCAATATAAACAAATCTTTTTCGGCGAACATCTTCTAGGTAAATTTCCAGATAAACCCGTTGCAATCGTAGAAGCTGAAAAAACCGCAATCATCGCAAGCCTGTGTTTCCCTGAAATGCTCTGGCTTGGCAGCGGCTCAAGATCTTGGCTCAAAGTGGAACGTCTCAAACGATTCGGACTTCGGCGGATTGTTCTTTTCCCGGATGCGGACAGCTTCGAGCTTTGGCAAAGCATCGCCGCTGACGCGCAAAAGCAAGGCTTAACCGTCAAAACATCAAACTTGATAGAAAACCACGCCACACTTGAGCAAAAAACCAGCGGCTATGATCTGGCGGATTATTTAATAAACCAGCAATCCGAAATAAATCAAACCAATGATTTTGTTAATCAGTACAACGCAAAACTTGAAACGGTTTTGCATGATGAATCTTTACTCTCAGATTTTGAAACGATTCTTGAAGAACAGAAATCGATTTTGATAATTGACGGCCAATTATCCGAAGATGAAGCCGAAAGAATATGCACACAGCCGGAGAACCTGCGAAGCGTGGTTCTGGGTATATAAACGCTCACAGATCAAGGGGAACGACCTAAACAAGTAAAACAAGGAGAAAAACGAAATGAAAACTATTGAAGACGAAATCGCCGAAGCAAAATCAGACGCAATCACGTTAAATTTTGCACAATGGCAGCAACAAGAACGCTTAGCTGGACGCCCGTTCGATCATTCCTCGTGGATCAAAAAACGGGATGCGGTTCTGTTTAACCAAAAATGGCGAAACTCGCAAGCGAGGGAATCACGGCTAAAAAACCTTGAGGGGTTAAAACTTGCGAGGCAGCAAGAAAACGAGGATGCGCTCAACCAGGAACTTCTGCCGCAAAAGCAGGCGATAATGCGATCATGGTTGGCGTCCAACTTCGGCAAAACCGAATCCGATTTTAACGAATCCGCATGGCCGCATCTTAGGGCAAATTTGCTTGTCGAACGCGACGAATCAGCACGGCAAAACGAAATGGACGCCGCTCGCTTGCGATCTCGTGGAGCGTACTCTTTCTAGCTTACGGGGTAATTTAGATAGATTTTGATCATATTTGACACGTTATGCCAACATCAACAAATAAAGAAAAAGCTTTAACCGCCTTGCTTTCAACAAATACGGTAACGGAAGCTGCAAAATCGGCCGGCCTGAGTGTCGCGACACTTTACAGACTGCTCCGCTGCGACGAATTCAAAACAGAATATCGAAGCATGCGGAGGGATATTATGGAGACCTCGATAGGCCGGCTCCAGCATGCGACGGAACTGGCTGCCTTGACGCTGCGACGGAATTTGAGTTGCGGCCACCCCGGATCAGAGATCGCGGCCGCAAAGATCGTTCTGGAAAACGCAGTTAAGGGCATCGAACAAACCGATTTTTTAGAAAGATTAGAAACACTGGAGGCTTTGGAAAAATGAGCATATTAAATAGACTTGAAAAATTAGAAGAAAGGACAGGCAAGCCGAACGCCGAATTCTGCTCGTGCACGTCCTACGATCGACGTCCTGTGTACTTTCAGCTTGAGGACGATACACCATCAAATCACACGGGGCTAATGCAGCTGCAGCCGGAGACGTGTGGCAATTGCCGAAAGCCACTGGATCGCGTGGTCGAAATTGTTCGTTTTGTGCAGCGGTTTGGTGACCCGCCGCTGAGTCACGACCCAGACGGGGCAACCTTCGACGTCGCCACCGAATATTCCAACTAGATTCGGATTCGGCCGTCAGTATTCCGGCCGAATAGAAGCGGGGCTTGAACGGCGAACCGCCCTTGCCGGAATGCCCCGCTTTTCACTGTAAATCCGGAATAATCAAAGTGTTCACGCTGAACCTTTTGATTTTTGAATTGTTAACAATTGTTAACGCGACGCGTGGAAGCACTCGAAAGGACAAAAAAAATGAACATTCAAAACAGACTTGAAAAACTTGAATCCCGGACGCTCGGAAACGATTCGGAGTTTTGCGGCTGCAGCCCTTTCCGAAAAAGCGAATGCTATTTTCAAAAAGGCGCGGACGGCATACCCGCAAACGACACCGGGCCGATGCCGACGCAACCGGAAATCTGCGAAAGGTGTCAAAAACCAATGGACAAGCGTATAACGATCATTCAATTTGTCCCGGCGGGCGCATAACCGCACGAACCTGATCCAGCAATTTCGGTGTCTCTTGCATTGTCCGAATTTATAATGTATAAAAGTTCGCGCTTATCACGATTCATTCCAAATAATACACGGATACGTGTATTGTCAAGTTTCAATCATGATAAGTCACGAAATCGACGTATTATGCCGATTGGTTCGGCATAATCATAAGTTGGGCGTTTTCGAGTTAAGATGGACGTAATTCGATTTTGGAGAAATGAATCTATGGCTAAAATTTGCTTCACTTTTGTTTTAGTTCTTTTATTCGGGTTGAGCGTTGTCGCGCAAACTAAAAGAAAACCTGCCGCAAAAAAGCCTGTCGAGCCAGATACGATTTTAGCCGTTGTCTTGTCAGACTTAGCACCCGACACAGTTTGCGGCGAGCCTGAATGGGCTGAAAAAGAGTCTTACATTGGCACAGTTATAAAAAGACAATTTGACGATAGCGAGTTACATTTGAGCGGATTCATCATCAGAGATGCAAAAGACCAGCGAACATTTATTAACATTGACACCGACCACGTTTCAGGTTTGGCTAGGTCAGCCCCAGAAGAACTTTCTTCGTTTCTTACAAAAGGTAGGCGTGTTAAAGTTTGGGTTTATCGGTGTAGGCGCATTTTATACGCATACAAAATTAAGCCAATGTAGCTTGTAGAAAAGGGCTTCCTAAAGATGAGGGCAACGCCCAACAAATCATTGGACGTGAGGGCGAAACAGCGACTTTCTTAAAACGGTCTTTCTGTAACTCGGAGTTGCGCGTATTCGGTTTCGCCCCACGTCAACTCAATCGTTAGGCGCTAAAAGGGAGACGTAGGAGGTGTAGCATGAATCTATTCACTGGCACGTGGAGGGCGAACCTAGCGAAGTCGCAGCGGCACTCGAACCATATGTTTCATAGTGCCACACTGCGTTTCGACGTGTCCGGCGATACGGTGACGCTCACGCATAACGGCGTCAACAGAGACGGGAAACAAGAGTCAGGTACGACAACCCTTCATCCCGACGGCAAAGAGCACGCGATTTCTCCGCAAGCCCCGGGCGTCGTCATGGTCACGAAATGGGTCGGCGCACATACTCTGGAAACGACAGCCATGAGAGACGGCCAAGTAGTTGGCCAAGGCAGCTATGAGGTCTCTGGCGACGGCAAAACACTCACTGCTAAAGTCCGCGGCGTGGACGAAAGCGGAGCGCCGTTCGAGCAGGGGATTGTGTTCGACCGCGAGTAGGCGCTGACATCCGCAGATATGGCTGTCGGGCTGCCTGAGGGAGTCGCCGCTCAACTTTAATTCGCCTGTTGAGACAACCGCGGGCCGCGCCTAACAACGGCATGCAGCGGACGCGCACCCAGCGCGCCTTTTATCTTCAATCGCCTGTGCGCGCCGCTGATGCCGGGCGTTGTGCTTCTTCGTGTAACGAAAGGAATAGCCGATGAACCCAAATCCACAACCTTCCGTTCCTAATCAGCAGCCGAAGGGCAGATTCTCTTCATCCCAACTTACGGCAATCATTGTCGTCGGCATCATCTTTGGCTCATGCGGTTTATGCGGCATAGTTGGCGGCATCAGTAATTATCTGAATCCACCTAAATCAGAACCAGTTGCAACCGCCCCTGCTTCAACTCCGATTGCTAATTCTTCAAGCCCAATCGCAAGTAATTCAGTTCCACCATCTCCGACTTCAACTCCACCAGCTAGAAGTAAAATGGTGCAAAACTTAGCCATAATCGAAGGTGTCCAAAGGGACGAAACAAAAACCGCCCGCATAAGAACTTTGCTTTCTCAGTTGGACACCAAGTACCCTGAAAACGAGGAACAAATTGGTGATATGACAGCAGGAGCATACGGCGAAATTACCAAAAGAGGACATTCAGCCAGCATTATTGGAATTATGGAAGCGATGATGAGCGTATCCGAAGCAAAGTCCGGTATTTCTTACGCCGATGCTGTTACGTCATACGCTCTCTTGCGTGTCAATGGAATGCAGTAAATTGCGAGTTACATGGAAACGCGAAGCACAACAAGTCCTTGCAGCGGACTTTCTGCCCGCGAGGTTGTCATCTGTTAAGGTTGCGTGGGGCAGAAAGCCGCTGAAGTCCAGCGCTATATGTCTCGTGGTGAGATCAACTGATTCCTAAATGACAAAATGAAAATGAAAATGTTGAAAATTGTAACAGTAATTGTTTTTCTGCTCTGCGGAGCTTTACGAACTCTCGCGCAGCAAACAGAAGCCGCCAATCCCAAAGACAAAGCAACCGTTTATATTTTCTCTTTGGCAAACTGCCCGCCTGCAACCCACAACCTCAAAGAAACCACACAACAATTAGCTGTTCTAGCCCATACAAAGAATTAGGCGCAGGTTCTCCGCTTGCCAATAACATTGCTTATTACGTGGCGGTAACTCTCAAAACGCGAACGAACTGTTATTGGTCTTAAACGTGAACTCCGCTCAAAGTGCGAAGGAAGCAGACGCCGCGCTTTTGCAATATAGCGACCTACTAACCCAAAAAGCGTTAGGTGTGCCGATGCCGAAAGACGCAAGAAGCGCAATTTCATCTGGCAAAGTTGGAAAATGGACAGTTGAGAAAACAAAAGTTGAACTTGTGCGAGAAAATTGGACGATGGGTAAAGGTTACGAATTGAAATACATCTTGAGAAAAGAATCGTAGACTGTTTTTAATAACGCCGCGTCGAACAAATCAGTGGACGTGAGGGCGAAACAGCTACTTTGTTATCACGTTGCCAAGCACTATGAGATCGGTTCAAATCTATAAGGCAATAAGACCCACGAATTATTGGACACGAAACGTGATGATTGAATACCGACCGTCAACTAAAGCGCGAACTTCTTCGAAAGTGTATCCGCCGATATTTCCCGAATAAGTTATCTGCGCAGGATTCGAACTGACGGGAACCACGCCTCGAAGATTCGCACCTACCAAATCGGCAAGTTCAAAGACAGTTTCGTATTCATTCTTTGAGTAAAAATGAAAGTAATTTGCTTTGCCATTCTTGAAATTTATAAACGCCGATGCATTGTCAAACTTGTAGTCATAGCTTATTTCGCCCGTTGTATCCGTCGGATTCAATTTATCCACTGCAACCGGCTTGCCGAGAACTTTTTTAACTTCTTGCTGCGACTTACCAGCAAGTCTCGGAATATCAATTGTTACGCTACGAACTCCGTCTTGAGGTTGCTTCGTGGGTGCCGGTTGCGGTTTGTTTGCCCAGTCGCGGAAAGGGTCTTTAGTTGATTGATTACAGCCGGATTGTGCGTAAAGCAAAAGCAGGAACGCCGAAAGTATTGATAGTTTCATAGTCGGAAATTGTAGCATTATATATGGCAAACGCATCACAAAATATGTGACCACTGCATACGGCGAACGATCCGCGATTGCTGGGCAATTATTGATTCGCTTCGAAACGTCTAAAAATGACCTTTCCGGGACTGTCTTAGGTGGGAATCTGGGTGGGATTGCAAATCTACACATTTGCTAATCCCCGTAAGTTATTGATTCTAATGGAGCCGCCCATCGGAGTCGAACCGACGACCTTTCGATTACGAATCGAATGCTCTACCAACTGAGCTAGGGCGGCTTAAATCCGGCAACTGCAAGGTTTAGTAACCTTAGGTAGATCCCAACGGAGCATTTCTCACCTTTTTCTCCATTGTTTCTTGAGAAAATTACGTAACGGAAAACGGCTCTTTTTTAGCTACTTCCGAAGCAAGAATTTTACAGTATTGCAGATTTTTTTCAAGGCAGGCGTGCCGATTTTCTTTTTTGAGGATATATAAAACGATTCAGACCCGCGGAAGTGAATAAGACCATTTCCGGCTGACCATAGAAATAATCTTCCTCACTCACGTGACCTTCGACTTGCAGTTATTTTTGTTCTGTCTGTTCGGTTAAATTTTATGATAAGATTCCTCTGTTATGAAGGGATTTTTTATATCAATTTTCACGTGTTTATCTTGTATAGGCGTCGTCGCTCAATCCGATTTGCAGCAGCTGTACGACACGCAAAAAGCATTCGAGCAGGCGGCCGCCGATAAGGGGATAAGGTCCGCTTTCCTTGAATTTTTAGCCGATGATTCGGTTATCTTTCACCCGAATGCCGTCAACGGCCGGGCATTTTGGAAGGCGCGGGAAAATTCTTCACCCGCACTGCTCATCCGAAGTCCGACTTACACCGATATTGCCGCCAACGGATTGATCGGCTACACGACAGGGAACTGGGAACTTTATCCGAAAGGCAAAACCGATCCGCTCGTGAAATTTGGTCAGTATGTAACGGTTTGGGAAAAGAAACAGGACGGAAAATTTCGCGTCAGCCTGGACATCGATATCACGCACGAAAAACTTTCCTTTTCCGAAATCAAACGAATAACTCCAATTGATAAACGAATACCCCCGATTAATAAAAGCAGAGATTTAAATCGAAGGGGCTGGTCGGCGGTAGACCCGTCAATGAACTTTTTAAGGATGAGTATGAGTAAAAAAGCGCTGGGCGGCGCATACGAAAAATTTGCGGCGCGGGATGTGCGGCTTCTGCGCGAACGTGAGCCGCCGATCATCGGCAGGAAAAACGTCGTTTCGGCAACAAAGCGTTACACTTCAATCGAGTTCCCGAAGAAGACGGCCATGCATGAATCGGCGGATATGGCTTACGTCTGGAACGCCTGCGAATACGCTAACAGCCTCGAAGGCACGGAAAAGGGAAACTGCCTACACATTTGGAAACTGCGTGACAAAAAATGGTGGATTGTTCTGGGCGTTTTCGCTCGCGTTTCCAACGAAACTCAGCCAACCCTAAAAAACAGGCAAAAAAATAGAAGATCCCAATAGTTTTTTGAAAAGGAATTTTTTGCGTACGAGGAATATGGAATTAGATATTCAGTCTAAACAGATGCTCGTAATCATTTCCCTCCGAATGCCAAGGCCTTTCGAGCCTCACCATCAACCCGGACGTTTTCACCCTTACTTCTATCGTCGGATCATGATTGATCTGCCTCGACTTTCGCGTCAGCTTTGACCCCGGAATTCAGAATCGCCTATCCGACGTTGCCCGGGAAGATAAATATCGCTGGGACAGGAAACTTCTCCAGCTCTGTTGATAGTTTTATTTATGAGAACAGACGCCGTGTTAGCGAAGCATTTACGATTATTCACCGTGCATTTACCGCAGGAGAGGTTTACAATAATCGTTAGATATATCGATAAGCTGTAGGACTATTTGTGTTGGTGTGTTTACATGGCGGAAGCGTTTGAAGACCGACTAAAGCAGGCTTTCAACTTCGACACGATGGCTGTGATTGCGAGGCGGCTTGGTATTCCACATGCAACCGTGCGTAATTATTTTCGCGGGCGGATGCCGGCACCCGACGTCTTGATAAAAATCGCAAATGAAACGAATGTGTCGCTAAACTGGCTTCTAATCGGCTCCGGGGAGATGTTTGTGAACGATGCCGTGAAATTGGATCTCGGCAAATTGTTTAATCAAAGGATCGAAGAGATCGTTAATGAAAAACTGGGCGCATGGAGTTCCGAGCCTCAAGAGCTAGGCGTCGTCGATCTGAAACCAGCATTTGATATAGAAAAAGCAGTTAAAACGTATGACGATCCGCAAAGGGCGATGAGCGATTGGTTTCGCCACGAAGGCCGCGACTATCCTCAGGATTACGGAGTAGTTTTTTTCCAGGGTTGGGAAACCTTTACGATCGAAGAGAAGCTCGACGCAGTTAGAGATGCTAAAAAAGTACTGGACCGAACGCTGAAACGAAAATAGGGGCGATTTATGAAATCTCTTTTCCCGTTTTATCTATCCGGTTGCATCTATGATATAGTGTTGCATACGCGAGACCAAAACGAGCTTTCCCATACTCATGCTTTTCTTCCTCGAAAAAATCTCACATCTTCGCTGTCAATGGAATAAAAGATCATTGACCGAGAAGGATTTTCATCGTCTTTGCAGACGGCAAAAGATTATCGTGCAGGAAATGCCCCTACGTGTCAGCGGCTTTTATTATTGCGTTCTTGGCAAACATTATATCGCTATCGACAGCAAGCTTCGGCATCACGAAAAATTGTTCGTTATGTTCCACGAATTTGCGCATTACCTGATGCACGCTCCGAACACGAACGAGACGGCGAATTTTCACGGTATAGGCAAAAAGACGCGAATGGAAGCCGAAGCTGATGCATTCGCACTTTGTGCTTTGATACCGAAAACCTGGATCGAGAGCCGGACGCCGCAGGAGCTCATCGAAGATGAAGGCTTGCCCATGGAAATCTTGGCGGAAAGGCGTGAGATATACGAAATGTATAAAGTCTAGCTATGCGATGTTGGGAGTTCCGCCTTTAGGCGATTAACCGTTGAGGAAAGCCGCATGAATGCGGAACTCCAAACGCTTGAACTTCTTCGACACAAGCCGCAGCCCTGCACATCCACCGAATTTGAATGCCGAAGATTCGCGTGACAGTGCGCAAATTTCGGTGTATTATCGTCGTGTTTTTCACCTACTTTGCCACTAAAAATCTCAGAAATTTGCGTAAAGTGATAGGGTTTTTGGAAATTCTGCGTTAATAGCTTCCGGGCTTTTCCTCCACGAGTACATAAAAGTGGAGAAAACCTATGGCCGTAAATCAAATCCAGGACCCTCGCCGTGCCACCCGCCATTTTTTCTTTATAATTGCGGTCGCATTTCCGCTGATCGTGTTGGCGGGGTTTGCCAGGACATATTATTTAAAAGTCTTTTTCGGTACACCGCCGGTGGCGTCATTGCTCGTGCACCTCCACGGTTTCGTGATGACGGCATGGATTGCGCTGTTTGTCACGCAGATATGGCTTATCTCGTCAAAGAGGATCAAGCTGCATCAGCGGTTGGGAATTGCTAGCATCGCACTCGCGGTTCTGGTGTTTGCCGTCGGGACGCTCACGGCGATCTCGGCCGCAAAATATGGGTCCGCTTCCTCGCCGCCGGACATTCCGCCTCTCGCATTTCTGGTCGTTCCGTTCTTCGACATGATTCTTTTCCTGGTCTTTTTCGGGTTCGCGATCTATTACTGGAGACGTCCGGCGAATCACAAGCGGATGATCCTGCTAACCGCCTTCAATTTTCTGCCGCCGGCAATCGCTCGGATTCCAATAGGTATTATCAGCTCGCTTGGACCTCTAGCGTTTTTCGGCATACCGGATTTTTTAGCTATCACTTTCGTCGCCGTCGACACTTGGAAACACGGAAAGCTCAACAAACCGTTTGCACTGGGTGCTCTCCTGCTGATTGCTTCGCATCCTCTGAGACTTATGTTATCGGGCACTGATGCCTGGATGCTGTTCGCAGCGTGGCTGACATCGTGATCAGAGGGACAGCATTTTTCTAATGTCTGCGTCGCCATAACCTGCTTCGATCAGCGCCTGTTCGACCGAGACCCCAATGTCTTTCTTAATAAGTATATTCTCAAGCACTTCGCGGTCGGACATCGGTGCGGGATCTTCCCAAGCGGTCAGCAGACGAATTCCTTTTCCGTGTCCGTCGAGCATCAGGGCAAACGCCATCAGGTCGGCCCATGTCTGTCCGAAAGCTTCCTGACGGTCACGAACCTTCGCGATGAACCTCGTCTCGCCTTTTCTCAATGATTCACCGCTCGGAAATCCGTTCATATGCGGCATCAGATAATGCAGCGGCGTGCCGGTCACGCTCGCAATGTCGATTCGGAAGCTGTCCTTGACCTTCAGAAATTGATCGAGATTCGCGGCTTCGAAGTCGCCGAAGCGCGCATTGGGGTTTTGCGCGATCCAAAGGTGGTCGATCCCGGCTGTGAACGGCGCGATTGCCTTGCCCTCCCCGTCGTATTCGATCTCGATACCGGCTGCCCAGCGTTGGCGATACGCCGAGAATTCCATGGCAACCAGCATGTCCAAAACCGATTTGTTCAAGCCGTCCTGGACAGGTATCGCCGATTCAAGCTCAGACTGCCCGGGCATACCGATGTCGGAATTGTTGGCAAAATGAAAGACCGGAACGACACCGTAGGGATTTCGGACAATATGCGACATATCTTTTTCAGAACGCAGCTTGCCGGCCTGCGACGCTTCGCGGTGCGAAACACGTGGCGATGTTTCGTCGCGCTCTGGGTGCCCAGGCAAAAGTGCCTGCGATCCGAGGGGTGCAAAGTCCTTTGCTTCCGGCAATATAGCTTCGCTCTCCTTTATGGAAATGTACCGCTCAATGCGGTCCGCATAAAATAAATTAAGGCGTGTTCGTTTGTTTTGCGTTCGCCAATGCTTCGCCGCCCACAATATTCTCCCCGGCGATTCTTCGTCATAAACGACTGTTATATTAGCGGCCTTGTTGGGATAAATAACCACTTCGCCCTGAGCGTTGGGCCAAACGACAGCGTAGGCGTCACCATTTTTAAGAGCTTCCTTATGGATCTCGCCCGAGCGCAAGCCCATTCTATTATTTTGCCAGACCCGACGGGCTTCATGGTTGAGAGTCCGGGGTGCAGGACCTTCCCCGCCCGAGCGTCCGCCGTCGTCCTCAACACCGAATCCGGTCACCTTGAGTTTGTCCTTGATCGCGTCGCAGATAGCCGGGCAGAGGTTCATCGCGAATTCACGAAACAGCGAACCGAACGCGTTCTGGAATTTATCGGTAGCAAAGGCAAGATTGTGTTCGCCGCGATAATATCGCTCTGTTATTGCATAACGGCGTTTGTTTATTCGAAGATTTTCTATCGACTTTTCAATATTAGTGTTCATATTATTCTCAATTATTTTTTTAATTTCGGGCCGCTGACAAAGTGAAATGGTCTTATATAATTCGGCACGCTAACTGCAGGACGTACGATTATTTTTCATTTTAAGATCGCCAAAATTGCAACCCCGAGCAGCACGTCCCCAATTCGTTTCCATGGCGAAGTTCTTTTCGTCTTTAGCGTTTTCATCAGATTTTCCTGCGCGGCGATAACCAGGTCTTTCGCTGCGATCGTTTCGTTCTTTGCAAATATCGTCGCCCGCAAAGCCTCAGTTTCATTCTTGCGTGTCTCGTTTAAATCCTGCAGAAGAGCGATGGTTTGTCTCTCGATTTTAAGCCGTTCGAGGAGGAGTTTGTTCTCGCGTTCCAATGCTTCGGCGAAAATCCGCGTCTTTGCTAATTCATCGGCTGTGGCGGCACCCGCGTTAATTATGTTTCGGCTTTGAAGTTCGGAGTTCCGAGTTACCTCCTCAACCGTAATTTTTTTGTCATGCGTGGAGGCATCACTCTGAATTTGCGATATTGGACCTTTAGTTTTGGACTCATTCACACGGATGCCCGAGTTCGGCGAGCCTGGAGCAGAGCTCTGCGCCCGAACTTCGGATAGTGCGAACAGCGCGAGCCCGGCGAACGTCATCGCGAAAAATGCTTGTTTCGTTAAATAGTTTTTCAAGTTCTTCATCTTTTTTCCTTGCGATCGTTTGGATTTCCGTAAGGTTCTTCTCGAGATAATCGTTTTTTTGCTTATATTCCGCGGCCTTCGACTCAAGGTTGATCGCTGTATGTTGGACATCGTCAGCTTTTTGGCTCGCTGCTTCGATAGCTTTCTCGAGTTTTCCTATCTTGTAACGCGACATGGCCGAACCGGCAAAAAGTCCCGCTCCAAGCAACGCCGCAGCGATTACTGCTCCATATATTTTATATTGCAATGTCATTTAATTTTCCCCGATCCGCCACGTTCCCGGTTACGAAAATATACCTGCACCATTACATCGACCGTTTTACCGATTGTGAAAAACAATACCGGCAGGATTACCGCGGATACGATCGTTATCAGGGTCTTCATTTCGATCGCGGCGAATATTGACGACGCCGTGCTTATCCATGCTAATAAAATGTTTTTGAAGTCGTTCATAATTTTTTGTTGGGAGTTCAAGCTTTAGCTTGCTTCTTGTCCGCTGCCGCACGCAGAAGCGTGAACGCAGAGCGTTCGCGAATCTTTCCCAAAGCGACCTGCCGATAGAGATACAGAAGCATCAAGGCTGCGACGATCAATGCAACTACAAGCCAAACCTCGTTGGGCAGGCCGATAACAAACGAGCCGACGGCCCAGATACTTTGCCAGATCGTTCCGACAATTGCCGTCCAAAGGGATTTTACGGCGTCCGTTCTGGTGATCACGGTTTGAACAATTGCTTCGGCCTGATCACATTTCGCCGCGGCGTCGTTTACTTTTTTCTGTACGGCATCCAAATAGTCCTCATGCCGAGTCGTTCCCTGGGATGCGATATTCCGGTCGTGGTTCGCGGCCTCGGCTTGAATTATCGGCGGTTGAGCATTAGTCGGAACGACCGGCTGATACCGGCGGTCGATGGTGGAGGGATTCGACAGGTTTTCTGAGGAAACTGCGGAATTTTTAGGATGCTCAACCGCCGAATTTCGGTCGGCCGCAACGATATCAACCGATGCGTTTCGAAAGAAATAATTTTTCAGCATTACACCGTGAACATTTAGCGGCAGATCCAGATTCCAATTTCCTTGCGCGATCTGTTTCAGAAAAAAATCTGTCCGGTAGGAGGTCGCGCGCAGACGCGGGATACTTTTGAGCCACGCCGCACGCTGCCCCACATACTGCCTAATCCAGGCCTTTTCGTTAGAGTCTGCGACTTTTACCCGATCGCGAATCTTTCCCACGAACCGTGATTAATCGAATCGTAGATTACAGCCAACGTCAGCGGCAGGGCGAAGCGCGAGCTTTCACATGCTTCGATGGCCGGCAAAAGATATTTTTCGGAGGCAATCTCATTTTGGGCAAGGCGCATTTCCCTGGTCCTCGCAGCGGCCTTCAAAGCCATTACAAATCTCTGGTTCGCGGCGAGGCCTCGAATCGATCTCCTGGAGTTCGATTTAAGAAGAGGCAAGCTTTCCTCAATCACTCCTCTGCCGATCCGGCCGCCGTTTTTAAGGTATCTAACCGCCACCTCCAACAAAGAACCTGAACGATGCGTAAATTGGTTGATCCCGTAAGAGAGCCCGGCACCATCGTTAAGTAAGACGCATGCCGCGTAATCGCCGAAAGGAAGGGACGTTTCAAAAACGTTAACGATTGCCAATGCCTTTAATTTATCTGTATCGGTAAATGTCATAGCTTAAAACTGACGAGCACGCGAAGTTCTCTCTGTGTTGCATAGATGAAACCTTTTCTTGCGTAGAAAACGTTCGTGTGATATGATGAAACGGTCGGACGATAATGGGTGAACTATTTTATCTGATTTCATTCGCCGCTTACATATCGCCCGGCCATATTCAGATTAGAACATCCGCGAAACGCTTGATATATCAGCTTTCAAATAAATGAGGTTTTTAGGAGATACTGACGATAAAGGTAGTTTGGAAGGTGGAGAAGATACGCACGAACAAATGTCGATCCCCGATTTCAAAACGAGAGAAAAGTACTATGAATGATATAAAACAAATATTTGATTTTCAACCCCGGCCGAAAATGAGGCTCGGAGAAATTGAGAGGCTGATCAGAAAACACCGCATCATAATGCCGCCGCTTTCACGGCAGACGTTGATCAGAATGTGCGAAGACGGCACATTCGAAACATCAGGCACCAAACCGACGATGATTGGCTGGCTTGTGTTCGAGGATTCGTTTATGCGTTGGGTTAGAAGCCTGGACGAAACGGAGTGGCCGAAAAGGTGACAAAAGTTCTCCGGAGCGCTCACGAAGACACGGTATTTCAAAAGTCGGCAGGAACTAATTCGTGTAACAACGAGGGAATGCTATCACGCCTCGTTTTATTGACGATCCGGGGCGGGTGTTTGGGTGTAGGTAACCTCTTTCGCGTGCACGTCCTGGCCTTCGTCAAGTTTAAAATACTTGCGGCCGACGATGTTACCGTTCGCGCCTTTTTCATATGAAAAAAGTGTCTGTTTCGGCACACCTTGAAAGTGTTTTTTTTCTACTTGTCCATCAGCATGGAGTAATCGTGCAGTCTTCATAAAAAAGGAACGATTCGTAAAAGGCCAGGAAAAACAGTAGTACAGCCTGGATACACCGCCGAAGAAATTTCGGAAATTCGCCGCTGAAAATCCCGAAACAGGAGCCTGCGGTTTCACACGTAACTTGTACGCGCCATCCGGAGAGACTCATACGAAAGCTGCAAAATAAACATTATTGCCCGGAGCGATTCACCGACAAGAATCTAGAGCTAAAGGAAGAGTACATAATATCATTAAAAGCGTCGCAGCAATAATCCAAAAGTAAGTATCCAAAGAATCCGTTCGGAGACGCTTCTCCTTCAAAATCATTCTAATTACCCAGCTTATGCTTAGCGGCCCGATCGCTAAAACCGGTGTTTGCTATTCTCCGGTTAGCATTTATCTTCTGGGTGTATGAGTGAAAAACAACAACAAACACGAGGAGCCGAGAAATCCGAAGCAGACGCAGACACGTCGGCGATCCAATTCCAAAACTCCGAAGGCAGCACCGAAACCGAGAGGCTTCGGACAGAGAATGAAACATTAAAAAACTCACTTAGAATGCGCGGTGCACACGATGACATTACGAGACTGCTTGCCGAGGCAGGAGCGAGATCACCAGGACTTCTTTTTACCGCCGCAAGAGATCACCTGCAGTTTACAGAAGACGGGAAATTGGCCAACGCGGCAGCAATTACCGAACATCTCCGGCGCCGTTTCCCGGAACAATTCGAGTCCGAAAGGCCGTTCGGATCGATCGACGGCGGAGCCGGCGCCAGCCGGTCTAATCAATACTTGTCCACGGATGCACTTTCAAAAATGACGCCCGCGCAGATAAAGGAACTCGACTGGCAGGAAGTGCGTCGTGTTTTGAGCGAACGTTAAAAAATTCGACCTGTCCGATTCCATTATTCAGTCAGTTATTTCCCGATTTAATCACCGGCCAAAGCAAAGGCCAACTTACAAAAACAACAAAAATTATGTCACTACAATTTATACCTACAGTATGGGCGGCGCGGCTGCTCGTAGCATTGGAAAAGTCTCTCGTCTATGGCCAAATGAATGTGTCCAATCGAGATTACGAGGGTGAAATACGCGAAGCCGGCAATACGGTGAAGATAGCATCGGTCGGCGATGTGAGCATTGGCGATTACGTAAAGAATACAGACATCGAAGATCCGGAAATTTTGACCGATTCCGACCAGTCATTGCTCATCGATCAATCGAAGTACTTTAATTTCTATGTCGACAGCGTCGACCGCGCGCAGCAGAACGTCAATGTGCTGGACGAGGCTATGCGACGTTCGGCGTGGGCCCTGCGGGAAAAGGCCGATACATTTCTTGCCGGAATTATGGATGCCGCCGTTCCGGCAGGGAACAAAATCGGCTCTATTACCACGCCAAAAATTCCCACAAAAGCCGATGCTTATGAGTATCTTGTGGATCTCGGAGTTTTACTCGATGAATCGGACGTACCGATCGAAGGACGTTTTGTTATTGTGCCGGCATGGTATCACGGCCTGCTGTTAAAAGACGAAAGATTCGTGAAAGCTGGAACATTCCGCAGCGACACGACGCTTGCGAATGGCGAAGTCGGCGAGGCAGCAGGCTTTCGCATTCTAAAATCGAACAATGTTCCGAATACGACGGCGACGAAATATAAGATAATCGCCGGACATTCGGTTGCCACCGCCTATGTCGAGCAGGTCGTAGACCTGCAAACTTATAAACCCGAAAAGCGTTTCGGCGATGCGGTGAAGGGACTGCACGTCTATGGAGCAAAGGTCGTGAGGCCCGCGGCGCTGGCCGAGCTGATCGCGAACAAAGCGTAACAAAAGTGTAATGCCGCCGTCCTCGCGGCTTGTCTCGAGGGCATCATGCCCTCGACTTTTTCTTTCTGTCCTGGACTTATTCTAACCTGGCGGCAGCATTCCGCCAAGACAGCCGGCCGGACGCGGCTTAACAAAAATATGCCTGAAACACCAATCGAAAAATTAAAGAAAATGACCGCGTGGAGCACGGAACCCGCGCTCACCGAAACAGAGCTTACAAATCTTCTAACAGAATCGAGCGTCGCGGACGCCGGCGGCTTTGCCCCGCTTCATGAAGAATGGACGCCGACGTATGACTTTAATGCTGCGGCGGCGACCGGTTGGCTGATAAAAGCTGGCCGTTCAAGAGAGCTGACGGAAGTCGATCCGCCGGGCTCGGGAATAACAACTTCCAAAGTCTTCGACAATTGCCGGTCGATGGCTCGGGTTTACGCAGCAAAGCGAACGACGGCCGTGCAGTTAAAGCAGAATATCAAATAATAATACAAGGAACGTATTAAAGCGGGGAGCCGCGGCTTTCGTGCCGCGGTCCCTTTTTTTGTAATTGTAAATTAGTCGAAATCAAAATATCGCACAGGAAATCTTTAAGGTAAACGTCGGCAATCGCGGGTTCTGATATCCGTGAAACTATTGCGTAATTCAGCTCGCGCGCCGATGCTAGCGTTCGGCCTCATTCTTTCGGCCTTGTCGGATGATGTAGCTTGTTTTGGCACGCACTACTACTTTCGGCCTTGCAACCTGGATTTTGACCCGTCTTCGGTCACCGGGTTCGCCGGTATCATCGGGATAATATCCGACAGAATATTGCCTCCTTAGCTCTTCGGCAACGCCGGCGAAGGAAGCTTCCAGGTTTGTGATCGTATCGGCATCGAACAGACGGCCGCCGCTGTTCGATGCAAGGGTTTCGAGGTATAAGCGGCCCTTCTCGTATTCGGCGGCGCTCTGACCGCGGCCTAGGCGAACCATCATGCCCGGCGGCAGTTGGAAGCCGGGAAGATTAGTGGCAAGACCGTTTCCATCGCCACTCCGCTGCGTGTTGTAGCGGATCGGATAAAGCAGCGCGTCGATCTCTTCTACGGCCGCGATTGAACTCTGGTAATCCGCCCGGCGCGAGGTCGTGTCCACACCATCGGTAAAAATCACGACAGCCTTTCGGCCGGGGATGTTTATAAGATCGAGATTGGCGACGTGATCGACCGCGTCGTATAGACTCGTGCCGCTGCCGAACTGCGCCTTGTAAATAGCCGCGTAAAGCTTTTGGCGCTCGGTTGTCGGCTCTGTCAGCATGCGGAACCGCTGATCGAAGGCAACGACCATCACCTTGTCGTTGGGGCGAAGCTGATTCACAAAGGTAAGGGCGGCGAAGTGGATTTCGTCAATGTGATACTTAGTGGACGGGCTGATATCGATCATCAGTACAACGGTAAACGGCTGCTCTTCGGACTGAAAATAAGTGATTTTCTGCTGAATGCCGTTCTCAAAGATCTTAAAATCCTTCTTTCGCAAACCGGGAATAAAGCGGCCGTTGCGATCCAAAACGGAGACAGGAGTTGTTACCAAATTGGTTTCGACGGTGATTACTTCGTCCTCCCCTCCCGGGCACCGGAGGAGGGTTTTCGGTTGCCGACTGCGGTTTCACACGCGAATCATCCGTTAACACAGGCCGCTGACGTTCTGTTTTTGACGGCGGCACATCGCCCTTCATGGTTGGAGCGGTTTTCGTCGGGCGAGCGGTTCGGGTCCCTTGAGCAAGAATCGAAAAATTCACAGCACCCACGATCAAGATAAATATAGCAACCTTTCTCATATATTTTGTCCTCCTCGAAATAAAGCTTTTTGTGTGGAAAAATGGAGCCGATCTCGCCGCCTAAACGCTTTGTCGTCCGGCCGATTTTTCGAGGCGGCCATGATTTTCATCATCGAATCTAATTTTAAGAAAATTGGCTGTAGACGCCGCTCAGCGTGGCAAAACCCGAATGGGCCGCGAAAAATTCGCGACGAGCAGGAGAGGATCGCAGTGTTGAGGTATTTAAACACCGCCGTTTTCCTTGGCGACGTGCCCAATGTGGCGGAGGAGCTTCCGCAAATATGTCTGCCGCAGGCCTGACGTCTAAATATTTTCTTTATGTCGTAACAATGAGATAACACCGCAGAATACTATTTTGTGACACATAATATTCAGACGTCCGAAGCGGTCGAAACGTTACATATTTCGACCGTCTGACATCCACCGCTGAATTCAGGAGTTTTTTCGTTTATAATCCTTTGTAATGAATGACTCGGTAAATATAATCGGCGGCGGGCTGGCGGGGGTCGAGGCCGCGTGGCAGTCAGCGGAACGGGATGTAAAGGTAAAGCTTTTCGAAATGCGACCCGTTCAGCGAACTCCGGCGCATCGAACCGATAAGCTTGCCGAGATCGTCTGCTCGAATTCCCTTAAATCAGACGAGGTCGGTTCCGCTCCGTATTTGTTGAAAGAAGAGCTCCGGCGCGGCGGATCCCTGGTCATGGAAGCGGCCCATGCCACGAAAATCCCCGCTGGTGCGGCGCTAGCCGTCGACCGGGGCAAATTCGCCGAGTACATCACCGGGAAGATCGAAGCTCATCCTAACATTGACCTTATTCGCGAGGAAGTTTGTGAAATTCCTCAAAACGAAATCACGATCATCGCTACCGGCCCGCTTACATCGGAATCCCTCACAAGGGAGATAATGAAGCTCACGGGTGGTGACCAGCTATATTTTTACGACGCGATCGCTCCTATAGTCGCGGCCGATTCGATAAATATGGGTATTGCTTTCAAGGCGGCTCGCTACGGCAAAGGCGGCGATGACTATATAAATTGCCCGATGTCGCGTGAGCAATACGGGACGTTTTTCAAGGCCCTCGTTGAGGCAAAATCCGTGCCTCTAAAGCGTTTTGAAGATACGCACTGGTTCGAATCCTGCCTGCCCATCGAGGAGACGGCACGTCGCGGCGTGGACACTTTGCGGTTCGGCCCGATGAAGCCAAAGGGTTTGTATGAACCGTCGACGGGAAGGGAACCGTACGCAGCCGTGCAGCTACGCCAGGAAAATCTTATGGCGGACGCATACGGCCTGGTCGGGTTTCAAAATCACTTGCGTTATGGCGAGCAGGAGCGTGTTTTGCGCCTTATTCCCGGCCTGGAAAATGCGGAGTTTCTGCAGTTCGGACAGATTCACCGCAATACATTTATCAATTCGCCGAAGATCTTAAACGAAACTTTGCAGACCCGAAGCAATCCGAACGTATTTTTCGCGGGGCAGATCACCGGCGTCGAAGGCTACGTCGAATCCGTCGGTACCGGTTGGCTTGCGGGAATAAACGCATCGCGTCTCGTATATAACATGGAGATGATAACCGCTCCTCAGACGTCGGCGATCGGAGCTTTATGCCGTTATGTTTCAAATGTCGAAACAAAGAATTTTCAGCCGGTAAATATTACTTTCGGATTGTTGCAGGAGCTTCCGGTTGAGCTTCGCAAAAAGCACCGTAACAAACGCGAGCGGCATTTGGTGCAGGTGCATAGAGCGCTTGTCGATTGGGATGAATGGATTGACGGAACACATCCAGTCGAATCGCATGCTGCCAGCCTGCAAACGCTGGGAACCGCGTAAATCTTTGTTCGTGCTATGCTGTCATGCAGGCTGGCAGCCTGCGTTCCGACTGCAGCTGCCGTTGAAAATTCACGGCAGTTACAGATTGGAATCGAGTGCGATTATGAAACGCCGCTTTTTTCGCGGGTGTGTTAATTTTCTTACAGGCATATCTTCACATACTTTTATAATCAAAGTTTAGGAAACCGGGGAGGGGGATGGGCTCGGAAAAATCAGGATTATTTCGCGGACATCCAAACCGTAGGTTTTCGAACATGCGTTGAGAATTTGTCGATCCATGTAATAAGCATTAAGTGAAAGTCCTTCTAACCATAATCTCGACCGTTCTCTTCGCCGCACAGGCCTTTCCGCAATCCGGCCGCATCAAACCGGCTGAAACGCCGAAGCCCAACTTCCCCCGGTCTACCGTCTACATTCCCACTCAGGACAAAGCGAAGTCCTCGAAGCCGACACCAACGCCGATACCGAAAACGGACGACGAGGATGTGATCAAGGTCGATTCAACACTCGTACCGATACCTGTTTCCGTTCTGGATGCGCGCGGTCGGGCGATGACCAATCTAAAACTCGCGGATTTTGAACTGAAGGTCGACGGTAAAATGGCCGAGATCAGCGATCTCGCGCGTTCGGAGACGCCGATCCGCCTCGCGATGCTTTTTGATAATTCAGGCAGCGTGTTGATCGCGCGTGAATTCGAAAAAGATGCCGCGATAAAGTTTTTTCGTCGAGTGATCCGCCCAGAGCACGATCTTGCGGCTCTCTTCAGCGTCGCGACCATAACGGAGCTCGAACAGCCGTTTACAAAGGACATCTCGTCCCTGACCCGTGCCATCGAAAGCTTCCCGCCCCCGATCGGTGCGACCGCCCTGTTGGAAGGCATTATGCTCGCCTCCGACTATTTATCGGGTGTGGCAGGAAGGCGCGTGATCGTCATAGTGTCCGATGGCGACGATACGAAATCGGATACGACGCTGGAAGAAACGCTAAGGGCTTTGCAGGTCGCGAACTGCCAGGTTTACGTCGTAAAAACCACGGATTTTGAAAATTACAAGCGAACAGGCATGCGGCGCGGCAATGCAAACATTCGCCAGCTCGCCGCCGAACGCCGCATGCTCGAGATATCCGCTCAGACCGGCGGAACCGTCTATTCACCGGTTGACGAAAAAGAGCTGGACGAGGCTTTCCGGCAGATCTCCGCCGAGCTTTCGCAGCAATACATTTTGAGTTACTATCCCGAAAATGGTACCGAAAAGCGTGGCGAAATTCGCGAGATTTCTTTAATAGTTAAGACACAACGAGACTTGACTATCCGGACGAGAAAAGGATATTACGTTCCTAAGAAGTGAGATAAGATGACTTGCAGGAAATAATTAAAGAGATTCGGAAATTGCCGCCAACGCAGCAAAAGATAGTTAAGGGATTCGTTCGAGAACGGCGAAAATATGCCGGCGACCGAGGAGGAGTTTATGCAGATGCTGTACGCCGAAGTAGTCATCGGTAACGTACCTCACCTAAGCGACTAACCGGCGCAGACGACGCCAATTGATATTGGAGGAGACCGACCTCCGAGACAATCCTCGAGGAGCGGGGTTGAGCGGTGTCGCGTGGACTCTGAAGCATGCTTACAGAATTTCTCAATCAATTCCTCCAACACCTCAGGTACGAACGCGGCATGAGCCCGCATACGCTGCGGAATTATGCGAGCGATCTTGGCCAGTTTCGCGATCACCTTTTCGCTATCGAGAAACGCTCCGATATTCCGGTTACGGACATCGACCGCCTGACTATCCGCGAATGGATGGCAGCGCTTCACCACGACCATAAGAAAACTTCTGTTGCCCGAAAACTTGCCAGTCTTCGAACATTTTTTCAGTTTCTCGTACGTGAGGGCGTTGTCGAAACGAATCCGGCAAAGCTCGTAGCAACGCCCAGGATCGAGCGAAAACTGCCGAATCATCTTTCTATGGAAGACGCCGTTCGGTTCATCGAAACACCAGATATCAACACCGATCTGGGCAAGCGCGACCGCGCGATTATCGAATTTTTGTATGCGACGGGTATCCGCGTCGGCGAGTTGGTAAGCGTAGATTTAAAGGACATCGATTTTCGCGAAAAGCTCGTCCGTGTCACGGGAAAACGCAGGAAGCAGCGGATCGTGCCTTTCGGCGAGCCATCACTACAGGCGTTAATGCACTATTTGGCCGAAACCCGGCCCGTTTTTCTAAACAACTGCCCGCCCGCGATGCGAGATCCGCAAGCGGTCTTTTTGAATTATCAGGGCACGCGTATTACTACGCGTTCGGTCGGGCGAATGGTCGATAAATACATCAAACGCTGCGCGGATATTCACGACATCTCGCCTCACAGCCTCCGCCATTCATTTGCCACGCACCTCTTAGATCAGGGTGCCGATCTGCGTGACATCCAGGAACTTCTTGGCCACGCTTTGCTGTCAACAACCCAAATATACACGCAGGTCTCGATGGAAAAGATGATAGAAGTGTACGACCGCGCACATCCAAAGGCGTGATAAGATAATTATAAAGCTATGGCGCAAAACACCCTGACAATAGAATATGGCGACGACCTGTTATTTCGTTTGGGCCTCTCACGCGAAAAGTTTTCAAGCGAGGCTAAATTTTTGCTGGTTGCAAAGCTGTATGAGCTTGGACGGTTATCGTCCGGTGAAGCCGCTGAGTTTGCCGGTAAAAGCCGCGTTGAGTTCCTATTTGCTCTCAATCAAATAGGCATTCCAATGAGCAATTTAAAGGAAGAAGATGTCGGCAGCGACCTGGATTTTGCCCTGAATGAATAGGCGGATTGTCCTAGATACCGGACCAATAATCGCCTTCGGCAAGATCGGTGCTTTCGATCTCATTAAACGACTGCCGTTTCGATTCATCACGCCGAAGCAGGTTCAGACGGAAATTGCCGCCGGCACATCACTCGGATATTCTGTTGATATACCGCGATGGATTGAAGTTGTAACGCTTCTGAAACCGCTGTCGCGTATCACACTGGCAAATCTCGACGCGGGTGGAGCTGCAGTCATCGAAACCGCCTTGCAGCTTGAAATTCCGCTCGTTTGCATCGACGAACTCAAAGGCCGAAGAGCCGCAGCTGCATCCGGTCTCACGGTAGTTGGTTCTCTCGGAATTTTGGGAAACGCCAAGACCCTTAGACTCATCGAAACGGTCAGACCATTGATACAAAAGGCGCAGGACAATGGCATCTATTACGATAGGAAACTGGTCGAACGCATTCTAAAGGGCATCGGCGAGTGAATGACCGGGCCGTGAATTAATTACTACCAAAACTGAACAGCGTTTGACGGAACAAAGTAGAAAAATAAAACCTTTCTCGTATATACTTAATCCAAATAACGCTTTCCTATACTCTTACAAACATATGAAAAAGATCCATTGGCTTTTTGTTGTACTTCTTGCGTTTTCCTCTGCTGCATTTGGGCAGGAGAAGATGCTGACGGTTGACGAAATTTTCGGCACCGACCCGAAGGTTCGTGTAAATTTCAGCGGCAATCCGCCTAGGCTGCAGTGGGCGAACGACGGCAGGAGTTTTAAGCAGGTGCGGGATGGCAGGTTGATGCGGATCGATGCACTGACCGATCAGGGAGCGGCTTTCTTTGATAGCAAGAAGCTTGCAACAGCTTTGAAAGCGGCCCGCGTAAAGGCCGAAGATGCCGAAAAATTGGCTAATTCGCCATCACTGTTTTTCGATAAAAGCGAAAAGGCGATTTTGATCAATAATGCTAATGATCTTTGGTTTTACGATGTACCAGCGGGCACCTTGAAACGCCTGACGAACAATACGGAAGAGGAGCTTGAGGGCGACTTCAGCCCGGATGGGAGATGGGTTAGCTTTGTTCGCGGCAACAATTTATACGTTGTCGACGTGGCGAAAGGCGGTGAGAAGCAGCTGACGCGCGACGGCACCGAAAAGATCTACAACGGCTATCTCGATTGGGTTTATCAGGAAGAACTCTACGGACGCGGCAATTTTCGCGGCTATTGGTGGTCGCCGGACTCGAAATTCATCGCATTTTTAAGATTGGATGAATCGCCTGTACCGAAGTTTGTTTTGACGAATGACAATCCGGATAACCAAATAGTTGAGAATACGGATTACCCGAAAGCGGGCGAACCAAACCCGCTGGTAAAGCTTGGAATCGCGGACGTCAATAAAAATTCGATTAAACCGAACGCCGGACGCATTCCCCGGGTCGGTGACCGGCTCCCGGCAAATGTCCTGCGTTTCGGCGACGTTGTAAAATTCGCCGATCTTTCGAAATACAAACCCGACGATCTTCTTATTGCACGCGTAGCCTGGACCCCGGACAGCCGGACGGTCATGTTCCAGGCGTTGAACCGCGAACAGACCTTTCTCGATCTTGTTGCCGCAGCATTGGACGGCAAGGTCAAAATCGCCTTGACCGAAGATACACCCGCCTGGGTTGAAGTCTACGACAATCCGGAATTTTTGAGCAATGGAACGGCCGTGTGGCAGTCCGCCCGAAACGGCTGGCGGCATCTTTATCTCTACGATAACAGCGGCAAGATGCTCCGGCAGTTGACGAACGGCAAATGGGAAGTCCGTTCATTTTACGGCGTGGATGAACAAGGCGGATGGGCTTATTTTTCGTCGACAAAGGACAGCCACATCGCCGAGAACGTCTATCGCGTAAAACTCGACGGCAGCATCGTTGAGCGCCTTACCACAGGCGGCGGCACGCATTCGGCGTCGTTTAATTCGACGTTTACGCATTTTATTGATACCTGGAGCGATGTAAACACACCCCAGCAGCAGCGACTCTATCGAGCCGACGGCACGCTCGAAAAAGTTTTAAACGAAAATAAGGTCGGCGCTCTCGCGCAGTACAAGCTCGGTACGACCGAATTTTTGAAGGTCAAAACACGCGACGGTTTCGAAATGGAGGCGATGATGATCAAGCCGCCCGATTTCGACCCGGGCAAAAAGTATCCGGTGATGAGCTACACGTATTCCGGGCCCCACGCTCCATCGGTTCGTAACGGCTGGGGCGGCAGCCGCGGAATTTGGCACCAAATGCTTGCCCAAAAAGGCTACATCGTTTGGGTCTGCGACAACCGCACGGCTAGCGGCAAAGGTGAGGAATCGGTCTGGCCGGGCTACAAAAACTTTATGGTGCTCGAGCTGCGCGATCTGGAAGACGGCGTAAGCTATCTGAAATCACTGCCCTATGTCGATGGCTCGCGGATCGGCATCTGGGGCTGGAGCTTTGGCGGAATGATGACCAGCTATGCCTTAACGCACAGCAAATCGTTCAAGATGGGAATCGCCGGCGGCACCGTCTCGGATTGGCGTCTGTACGATTCGATTTACACCGAACGATACATGCTGCAGCCAAATAATAACCCGCAAGGCTTTGACCGGACATCCGTAACAAAAGCCGCAAAAGACCTGTCGGGAAGGCTTCTGCTGATCCACGGAATGATGGATGACAACGTCCATATGCAAAACACGACGCAACTCGTCTACGAATTGCAGAAAGCCAATAAACAATTCGACCTGATGGTCTACCCCACACAGCGGCACGGCGTCTCAAATCCGCCGCAGGTAAGACATATGTATCAGATGATGACAGATTTTATTGAGAAGAATTTGTAGGAGTGGCTCAGAGGCGTAGATTCAGAAGCAGTTCATTCCGTGCCATTCCGCGGTGTTTGGCCACGTCATCGAGTATCGATGCCAGGGTGCCAAGTTTTAATGAATCGTGTTTAGGGACTGTAACGTGATGGCTGCCTTTTTCCTCTGTCGTTAGCCGAATATGGCTTCCCGATTGGCGAGTGGGCAAATAGCCAAGCGACTTGAGGGCTCTGACTAAATCGTTTCCAGAAACGTCTCGTGGAAGCTTCATGCCGCTATTACTTCTTCGCTAACAAAATGCATTCGAATCAATTTCGGTTTTGATCCTTCTTCGAAATGACAATCGACGGCGTCGCGAATGTTTGAGCGCAACTCTTCCAGGTCGTCGCCCTCCGTGAAAATCGACTCTCCCAAAGCACGAGCCGTATAGCCGCCCTCGACTGCGTTCTCGACTAAGAAAATTATCTCATTCATATAGTTCACCTATAAAATAGTCAAAAAAAGCCCAGTTTCCGTTGCTTACATTGTCTCTGATGCAAGGTCCTCAAGTTCCACGGGCGCGTGATTTTCAACCTTATGCTTGAAACGTTCGAGGTGGCAGAAAAATTGCTGCTCGACTTGTTTGGGAGAGGCCTGCTGCCAGTTACCTAACACGATAACAGCGCAAGGATCAAGCGAATGAAACTTACCCTGCGAATCGCCGATGCCCTCACCACAAAAGCAGCATTGAAACTGAAGCATTTCCATTCGGGAGCGATTTTCGTCCAGCATAACGGCAGGAAACTCTGCAGTGAATTGATCGCGTGGTTTTGAATCTATGTCGCCGCGCAGTGGCCGCGTGCCGACGTTTGATTTGAAGTTGCCGCTGTCGTCGTAGAGTCTTCGATACTGCGCCGAATTTCGGATCACGCCCTGAACATAACCTTTTGTTTCCTTGAAAGGTATCGCTTCAACAAATTCATCGATCTCTATAGGCAGCGTCGCACGCCATCGCGGAACGCGGCCCGGGCCGGCGTTATAAGCGACGGCGACGTACTCGATGCGGCCGAATTTCTCGAATTGATCCCGCATATAACCCGTCCCGAGTTCGATATTCAATGCCGGCTGGAACAAGCTTTCAGCGGATATCGAGGCAGTCGAACCGTATTTCCTGGCGGTCGAGCGTGCGGTTGGGATAAGCAGCTGCATCAGGCCGTAAGCGTTCGCATGCGATTTGACACGGGGCTCAAAAACCGATTCCTGCCGGATCAAGCCCGCCACCTGATATTGATCGAGATTGCGGTGTTTTGCCCAGACCTTGATCTGCTCCCAATTCGTAAGCGGATAAAAGATCTCCCATTCCTCCCGGCCCATTTCCTCCGGAAACATCTGCGAATAATCGGGATAACTCTTTGCGAGCGCCAACAGAGCGTTCACGTTGCTGCCTTTTAGCCGATAGTGTTTAGCTAATGCTAGATTTATTTTCGGGCTGTTGTATGCGGTTTTCCCGGCTTCTTCGAGCTCGCCTATCGCCCAATCAAAAAGCCCGATTGTGCTTAGCTCTTCACTTTTCTCCGCACGCTCGAGTTCTTTTGGAGTCGATGTTTCGGCCGCAACGGTTATGGTTTTGAGATTCGCAATGGCTTTCGGCACAAGCGAGCCGGCGGCGAAATTTTGCGGTGAACGGCATTTTCCCTGTGCTTTCAACGCGGCGAGCCTTTGCATTCCTATATAGCCATACCAATTCGCCGAATAGCGATAAAGCACGCCGTCGTAAAGCGCGCAGGCCTCGGCGATCTTTCCGGCCTTTTCCGAATCGCGGGCGGCCCAATAGCCGGCTTTGCCGCGATTTGCCGTATCCATTTCGGCGTAGCGCGCGAGATGTTCGATAAGCATCTGCGAGCTCTGGACAAAGTTTTCGCCTTCATGCTGAAGCCAGGCGAGTTCGAATTGAGCACCGGCGACTTCAATTGCATTCGGAAACACGGTCAAGGCCGTTCGAAGAAAATACGTCTCCTCGCCCTTGTTTCTTGCGTTGCGCGCGGCCGATCCCGAATCGACAAAAGTTTTCGGCACGAGCGTTCCGGACGGGAATTTCTGCCGCATTTCTTCAACCGTTTGCCGTGCGTTCGGCCACATTTTCGCTTTTGCATATCCGGTAGCGAGCTGATAATAGGCTTCTTCCCTTTCTCTTGCTGAAAGCGGAATCGCATTAAAAGAGCCTTGAGCCTCAGGCATTCTTCCGAGATTCGAAAGCGCGATAAGCCTTTTCAGATGAACAGCCGGTGTTGCCGCTGCTGGGAAACTTAGTGTCAGATCGCTATATGCTTTTTCTGCACCAGCGTAGTTTTTCACACTGAACAGCTTGTCGGCTCGGGCCTGAATTTCCTCCGCATTTTGCGGCGTCAAGGACTGGCCGAGCGATGTCAATTTGGTTTCGGCTTCTATAGCCGCCTCGGAGCCGGCGGCATAGAAATAAGTCCGGCGGTAATTCTTGATTGCTTCCGGCTCATTTCCCAGTGTTTCGTATGATTTTGCGGAGAGAATCAAAGCTTCGCCCGAATGTTTTTCAGTCAAATCCTGAATATAGCCGGGCACCTTTGCGGCCTGGCCGGATTGGACGGCAGATTCGGCCCAAAGCAGTCTCGCATCCCGCGCACGAATAGATTCCGGAAAATCAGCAAGAAGTTTTTCGAATACGCTCATCGCCTCGCCATGATTTTGCGCGTTTTGCAAAGCTCGGCCGCGAAGCCACAGAGCATAGTCGCCAAGACTGGTTTTCTTTCTAAAATCGTCGGAATTCAGTAGGGCCGCCCCACCTGTAAAATCCTTATTTTCAAAACGAATACGGGCCCGCAGCAGCCGTGCCAAAGTGCCCGTTCGTTTACCAGCGAAGCGCGATTCTATGTTAGCAACAACACTTTCCGGTGGTAGTTGACCGTCTTTGGTCATTTGACGCAGCGACTGAAGCGCCTGCTCTTCCGTTTGCTGAGCCGAACAGGCGGTTGCGAATAACGCGAAAGTAAAAAAAATCGACAGTATTAGATTGGAAGAATGATTATGCAGCATGAATATCTTAAAAACTCCAGATGTTTTGATGCGGAAATACTAATGCGATTTGTCCTTCGGCATGCAGGATATGCTTTCAAAGTATAACAAGCTATCTGAGGGTGCCGTGTCAAGCTGAGACGATGATTCGGCGGGCAACTCCATAGCGTGTTGCATCGTGTGTTCTTCCTACATTGGTCTAGTCGAGCACTCTGCCAAAATTGAAGTAGGAACTGGTTTAACGGCGAATGAGTTCGCGTTCAGCTATCGAAGAGAGGCTATTAGACAAGGAGTATTAGGAGCAATTAATGCGGTTTTTAAGGAAGATTGACTGCTTTCAGACCACTTCCATTATTTCATCAAGCGGTTTACGTATGATATCAGGAACTTTTGCATCTTCCGCCGGATAGCCAACCGGTATAAGCACAAATGGAATCTCATTCTTTGGACGCCGGAGAATTTCCTGCAGAAATTTCATCGGGCTCGGCGTGTGCGTCAGCGTCGCTAAACCCATGTTGTGCAAAGCCGCAAGCAGCATTCCAACCGCAATTCCGACCGATTCCTGCGAATAGTAGGTTGGTTCCGATTCACCGTCTTCTATAAACGAATTGATCCTGAAAACGATAATCAAATAGGGGGCGATCTCAAGAAAAGGCTTATGCTCATCCGTTCCAAGCGGAGCCAATCTGCGCAGCCATTTTTCCGACATCCGTCCGTTATAGCTTTCGCGTTCTTCCTTTTCCGCCGCTTCCCGAATTTTTTTCTTTATCTCCGCGTCACTCACCACAACAAACCGCCAGGGCTGCAAATTCGCGCCCGAAGGAGCCGTGCCGGCCGTCGCGATTGCCTTTTCGATCAATTCAAACGGGACTTCACGGTCTGAATATTCACGCACCGTCCGGCGGCAGTTGAGCAGATCGAAAAAATCGTCGGCCCTTCTTGCCTGCACGTCGGGCGGAACCTCTCTAAAGTCAAGTGAAATGTATTTTGGCTGCGGTAAATTGTCTCCCATCAGAAAATTGTTACTGGTTCGGGTGTCCGGCAGATGTGCATCGTGAAAGATCGTAGAAACTCTACGCAATAACTGAAAACTGATAAGTGATCTTAATTATCACCTATCAGTTATTCCGAAAATGCATAAAATCAGTCAATGCTTTTTTAGTTCTCTTATCCTTCGGATCAATTGCGGCAGCAGCATCGACGTTTTTCGAAGTGACCCTGAGGCGAAATATTTTGCAAAGCCGCGAAATGTTTCGATGGCGACCGGTGAATACGCGAACCACCAGGCGTTTGGCAGAATCGCTGCCCGATTGATATGAATGTGTTGCGGCTGGACGAGTTCCATCAAGCCTTCACGGCCATGCGTTCTCCCTCTGCCGCTGTTTTTAAAACCGCCCCAGGGCGTTTGGCCGATGCCGTGTGTGTAGAGAACTTCGTTGATACATACTGAGCCGGCTTCGATCTTTTCCGCGACTCTATTTCCTTTTGCTAAATCCTTCGTCCAAACGCTCGCAGTCAAGCCGAATTCGGAATCGTTTGCGAGCCTTATGGCTTCCGCTTCAGTTTTAAAAACGGCGATCGGGAGCGTCGGGCCAAACGTTTCCTCCTGCATTGGCCGCATTTTATTGGTCGCGCCCGAAATCACTGTCGGCTCATAAAACAATCCTTTTAAAAAAGCGTTGTTCCGTTTTCCCCCTGTTAGAATGTTCGCACCCGCTTTCCGAAAATCCGCGACATGATCTTCGACGATCCTGATTTGTTTCTCAGAGGACATCGCGCCGACCGAGGTTGTTTCCTTATCGCCGCTGTCCTGTTTCAGTTCCTTTACTTTCCTGACAACGAGGTCCGTAAATCTCTCCGCGATTTCTTCCTGCACATAAAGCCGCTCGACCGAAGAACACGACTGCCCTGAATTGCAAAATGCACCCCAGACCGCGGCACTTGCGGCAATTTCCAGATTCGCATCGCCAAAAACGATCATCGGGTCTTTTCCGCCGAGTTCGAGCACCACCGAGGTAAGATTCTTTGCGGCGGCCTCGGCGATCTTTTTTCCGGTAGCGACACTGCCGGTAAACATGATCTTGTCCGGTGCTGCTTCCACCAACGCGGCGCCGATGCGTCCGCCGCCGCTTATAATTTGAACTGTATCTTCGGGAAATCCTGCATTCTCAAATATCTCGCCGATCTTCACGCCGACGAGCGGAGTCAATTCCGAAGGCTTCATCACAACCGTATTACCCGCCATTAATGCCATTACGGCCTCGCCGAGCGGAATCGAAAAGGGATAATTCCACGCCGGGATTATGCCGATTACGCCGAGTGGATGATAGACGATCTTAGACGAGCGACCGAGCATCCCGTAAAGGCCGATGTTTATTCTCGCGGGTCTCAGCATTTTTTCTGCGGAGCGCGCAAAATGCTGCATCAGATCGAGAACCGGAGCAATCTCCATCGATATTGCCTCGCCAAAAGGCTTACCCGATTCGGCGCAGATCAAATGCGCGATTTCGTCAAGCTCGCCGAGAATCACGTCGCGGGCTTTCATTACCAAATTCCGTCTTTCGCCGAATGATATATTTTTCCAATCGGAAAAGGCCGCTTGCGATCGTTCGACCGCGACGTTTACCTGTTCGGCCGACGTCTCAGGCACACGCCCGACCTCTTCTCCGGTTGCCGGATTATATGAAACGATTTCTTCGATTTTAGGTTCGATAACTGCGCTCATCGTTTAATTCGATAAGAATAGCTCAAATTATCGGATTTTGTAATTGGCGGGCGTAGGACTGCGTCGTATTTATACAAACACTCTAAAGCCTGGACAATGAACGAATTTACAGCTCTTGAGAAAGCGCGCTTTCTAGATCGTCGACCGGAGTTGAACGGAACGCGAGTTTATCGTCTTTGCGGAAGATTTCGACGTCACTGTCTTCGCGGACCTCACCCTGGATCAACGCTTCGGACAACTCGTCTTCTACATATTTCTGCAGCGCCCGCTTTAGCGGACGCGCTCCGTAACTTCTGTCCGCACAAGTCTTTTCGATCAGCCAATTGCGGGCTTCATCGGTCATTCGAATCTTGAGAGTCCGCTTTTCCAGCAGTATGTTGAGCTTCGCGACCTGAAGGTCAATGATCTGAGCGAGGTCCGCATCAAGCAGTTCGTCAAAGATAATGATCTCGTCGAGGCGGTTGATGAATTCGGGGGCGAAGGTCTGTTTGACCTGCGACATTACCTGCTCCTCCATTCTTTCACGCGAGGCTTCGCCGCTTGCCTGAAAACCCATTGTCGTTCGCTTTTGAATAAATTTCGCCCCTATATTCGAGGTCATGATAAAGATCGCGTGTTTGCAATCGACCGTGTTCCCTTGGGCGTCGGTCAGCACGCCGTCTTCGAAAACCTGCAAAAGCACGTTGAAAAGATCGGGATGCGCCTTTTCGACTTCGTCAAACAAAACTACCGCATAGGGCGAACGCCGCAGCTTTTCGGTAAGCTGCCCGCCTTCTTCAAACCCGACGTATCCCGGAGGCGAACCTATGAATTTGGCAACTGCGTGTTTTTCCATAAATTCGCTCATGTCGAAGCGGATAAGCGTTCGTTCGGAGCCGAAAAGATACTCGGCGAGGCTGCGTGCGACCTCGGTTTTACCGACACCCGTCGGCCCGAGGAACAAAAATGAACCGACTGGCTTGCTCGGATTTTTCAGGCCGGCACGCGAGCGACGAACGGCTCGCGCCAAGGCGGAGATCGCGGGACGCTGCGAGATGATGCGCTTGTGCAGCTCGGCTTCGATGCTGAGAAGCTTCTTGGCTTCTTCGAGCTTGATGGACGAAACGGGAACGCCGGTCCAGCGGGCTATCACCTCGTCAACATCGTCTTTCGTAACTTCAATCGAAAAAAACGAATCCTCAAGAGTTTTCAGCTCAAAGGAAATGATCTGGTCCTCGTTTGCCGCTGCACGCTTCCAATTTTCCACCGTTTCCTTCCACGACGGCTCGCCGCCGTTTTCACTTTGGTAGCGAAGCTTGGCACGGGCGCCGGCTTCGTCGAGAACATCGATGGCTTTATCGGGCAGAAAGCGGTCGGGAATATAGCGGCTCGATTGAAAAACGGCCGCTTCGAGCGCGTCTTTCGAATAACGGATCTGATGAAAAGCCTCGTAGCGTTCGACGATTCCTTCGATGATCTGCAAAGCCTCGGCTTCGGTCGGCGGAAGGACTTTGACGGATTGAAAACGACGCTCGAGCGCCCTATCCTTTTCGATGGTTTTGCGGAATTCAGGGGGCGTCGTTGCACCGATGCACTGTATCTCGCCCCGTGAAAGCGCTGGCTTCAAAATGTTCGCCGCATCTAAAGTGCCTTCGGCGGAACCGGCTCCGACAAGCGTGTGCAGCTCGTCGATAAAAACAATATGCTCGTCGTTTTCCCTCAGTTCGCTCATTATCTTTTTCAAACGCTCTTCGAACTGGCCGCGGTATTTGGTTCCGGCGACGATCAGCGACAAATCGAGTGACAGGATGCGCTTGTTTTCGAGAAAACTCGGAACGGTATTATCGACGATCTTTTGCGCCAAACCCTCAACGATCGCGGTTTTACCGACGCCCGACTCGCCGATCAGCACGGGATTATTTTTCGTTCGGCGGCAAAGGATCTCAATAAGCCTTTCAATTTCCGGTTCGCGGCCGATAAGCGGATCAAGCCTCCCCTGAGCGGCATCCTCGGTCAGATCGCGCGTGAATTCCTGCAGATTGGGCGTTGTGGAATTTTCGTCGGCGGAAGCAAGAATATTCGGCAGACCCGTCTGCCGGCTGATCTCGTCGCGGACGCCCTGCACACGCAAGCCGAAATGAAAAAGAATCTCGGCGGCTATCGAATTTTCTTCACGCCCCAATCCTAAAAGAATATGCTCCGGTCCAATGTGCCGGCTTTTCAATCCGCGACTCTCTTCATTTGCGTAGAAAAGGATTCGTTTTGTTTCGGGAGCAAGATGAAGCTCGGCGGATTGCGGTATCCGATCCCGCAGAACGATTCGGTCTTCGACCTCGCGGCGAACAGCGTCCACCGTCATGCTGTGACGCCTCGGAAAATACCGGGCGGCAATAGTCTTGTCTTCGCGCATCAGGCCCAATAAAATGTGCTCCGGCGCGATCACGGGCGAGCCGTATTGGAGCGCCTCGTACCGGGCGAAAAAAATTACGCGACGGGATCTTTCAGTGTAGCGTTCGAACATAAATATCAGTGTTTCACTATCACTAAGATAAAGCTATTATAACGATAGCCCAGGGAGATAATCCCAAGCCATTCTATCTTGATAATTTACGAGCTTGGTTAGATATATAGCCTCAAACCGCGAAATATCCAGAACTGCTCTGAGTTCAAGCTTTAGCTTGTCTTTGTTGAGTTCAAACTTAGTTTGTCTTAGGCAGGCAAGACACGCTGAAGCATGAACTCATAACTGAGAAGCAGCCTTTGCTTCGGGCAGAGGCGTTTCGATAACAACGGCTTCTTTCTTGTCCGCAATGCTTTGTAAAACCTTTGCGGCCGGCGCGAGTTCAACCTTCGATGAAAGTACGCGGGTAATACGTTTGGGTAGAAGCATCGGAGCAATGTTTGCGATCGAATCCGATAGCGAAACGATATCGCCGCCGCCGGACCAATGCTGCCGGACGACGTCAGCATCCGTGCGGTTCACCAATCGAAGCAGCGTTAAAGCAACAACATAAATATCGTCTACCTGGCCGATAAACGGGAAAACATCGGGGATAAAGTCTAACGGCGAAATGACATAAACGATTGCGGCCAAAAAAAGGGCCTTTTCGGCTGCCGGCACGCGGGCGTCTTTCAGCATGCGGCCGAGCAGCATGACCATATTCGGCAAAAACATCAGGAAATTGCCCATTCGGCCTTTCACCTCGCGTTTTTCGCTTCGGGTAATTTTCGTATTCGGCGCAATTGTTCGGTCCATTTACGGTTCCTTTATTCGTCTCTAACAGTCTAGAGAATATAGAGCCCTTTGTGCAAGTTTCAAGTCCGAAATTTGTGTGTTAAATTCAGTAGTCAGACGCCGGTTGTAACTTGTCAGTCCCGGTTTCGACCTGAACATTTCCTACTCTGGCCACTGACAACGACTACCCTTAACTGACATGATTCTACAACAAATTCGCCAACGAGCCGCTTCCGACATCCAGCATATCATCTTGCCCGAAGGCGAAGACATTCGCACGGTGCAGGCGGCAGGAATGTGTGCCCGTGACCGGATTGCGAAGATCACGATCCTTGGCAGCGAAGAGAAGATCCGCGAACTTGCGGCGCAGGCTAATGCGAATCTGAACGGCGCTGAGATACTCGATCATCGCAAATCCGGTGATTTCGGGAAAACGGCAATGCTCTATCACGAGCTTCGGCGAGCGAAAGGCGTGACGCTCGAAGAGGCCGAGCAGACTGTAAAAGATCCGCTTTATTTTGGTAATTTGCTTGTCAGGCTCGGAAAGGCCGACGGTTCGGTTGCCGGTGCGACAAATACTACGGCTCATACGGTTGCGGCCGCTCTGCGGTGCATCGGAGTTCGCGAAGGCCTCAAAACGGTTTCAAGCTTCTTTCTGATGGTTGTGCCGGACAAAAAATTCGGAGCCGGCGGCGCGATGATCTATGCCGATTGCGGCGTCGTCATCGATCCCGACGCGGGAGAACTTGCCGAGATTGCCATCGCATCGGCCGATTCATTCCGCACGCTTTTAGATGTAGAGCCAAAGGTCGCGATGCTGTCGTTTTCAACCAAAGGAAGCGCGAAACACCAATTAATCGATAAAGTTATCGAAGCTGTAAAGACCGTCCGCGCCCGAATGCCGGAGCTAATCATAGACGGCGAGCTCCAGGCCGACGCCGCGCTAGTCCCGTCCGTCGCCGAATCGAAAGCCCCCGGCTCACCCGCCGCCGGCCGCGCAAACGTCCTCATATTCCCCGACCTAAATGCCGGCAACATCGCCTATAAACTGACCGAACGCCTGACCGGCGGCACCGCCATCGGCCCGATTTTGCAAGGTTTAGACAAACCCTGCAACGACCTCTCCCGCGGCTGCAAAGCCGAAGACATCGTCGATGCGATCGCAATCACATCTGTACAATCACAGGCGCGGAAACAATTTCGATAAGGCGTTTTTAGCTTCGACGTTCTTCTCGCGTGATCGTATCCGACTTACCCACAGAACACAGATAATTGTATGTTTATTATGTAAAAAGCGTTGCCGACTCTGCAACGCTTTTTATGTTGATTATGATTAAAAGCTGCTTCTTTAGTTGTCAGCAACGAAGTTTAGCTCTGTCACTTCGTCGTAGATATTTAGAACCAGCGGAGCAAACCGAAAGCGTTTCGAGGCAATTGTCACGATCGCAGTTTGACCTGCCGCAACTTCCTCGAATCGATAATAACCGAAACTGGTCGAAGTTGCTGTTCTTGTATTGCCGTTTGAATCAGTCATGGTGATAACTACGTTTCTGATGCCTCTACCTTGCACCGTGACCACTCTACCCGATACTGAAACAGTTCCTGCTGTCGGTGCTGCTGACGGAGCTTCAAAAGCCCCAATGTCAACTGTGGCAGTTCCGTTTCCGTTTCCATCAAGAATTCGCGCAAAACCTGCTCCTCTTTGGTCGGTGATTAAAGGCGCGCCGTTTGAAGGGTTAACTGCCAGCGCATTACTGCCTGCGTCAATGGCGCGACTTCCGGCAAGCAAACGGTGAGTCTGTGTTGGCCCGCCGTTGTTGCCGAGGGCTTCGAGCATCGGATCTGAGCCGTTGGGCTGATCGGATGCGACATAACCGGTGCTGGTGCCCCGTGTGCGGACCAGATTGAAACCCTGCGACACGATCGCGCCGTTCACGTCCGGATTGGTTAGCGCCGTGTTGTCGGCAACAATCGTGTTGCCTATATTCGTCGCTCCCGATGGAAGACCCGTAAGGGATGAAATTATCCCGCCGCCGGGACCGGCTGAGGCGGTGTTATTAGCAATGGTTACGTTGCGTAAATTGGTTGTGCCGCCGTTGAAGGTGGTAATCCCGCCGCCGCCGCAATCGCAGCCCGAGGAGTTGCCGGAAACAGTTGAGTTTGAGATGTTAACTGTTGCTCCCGAGTTAACCAGCCCGCCGCCGCGATTAAGAAGCGATCCGGGAATGTTCCCCGCCGCATTGCCGCTCAGGGTCGTACCGGTAATACTATGCGTTCCGCTTTGAAAGAAAATACCGCCGCCTGCTAGTTGCGCCGTGTTACCGGATAGGGTGCTGTCGGTGATTGTCGTACTGCCAGATACAAACATTCCGCCGCCTTGACCGTTTGAACCGTCGGCGCGGTTGCTTGTAATACTCGCATTGGTGACAGTTATGTGCCATTGGCGGCAATTCCCCCCGCCCACGGAATCAACGGCGGTATTGCCCGCAATCGAGCCACCGGTAATATTTAGAGTTCCGCCAACAGAAATACCGCCGCCACTGCTGCTTGCCGTGTTACCGGAAACGGTGACATTTGTTAAGTTGACGATACTTTCGCTGCCGAAAATACCACCGCCGGAGGAAGTTGCTGAATTACCGAGAATCGAACCGCCGTTGATGGTTAAACGATTGCCTGCTCCGGAAGTGTAAACGCCGCCGCCCGCACGCGCGGTATTAGTCTGAATAATCATACTATTGAGCGTTAAATTTCCAATGTTTCGGATTGCTCCTCCGTCTGCGATTATTGCTCCTACTGTACCGCTGCCGTTGCCGCCGGTAATGCGAAAGCCGGTCATCACGACAATCGCAGTTGCCGATTGGATATTAAAGACGCGAACTGCATTATTGCCGCTGACCGATAAGTTTGCCGCTGCCGAGGCGTTAATCGTAATGTCGCTCGTGATACTGAGTTCACCGTTTGGATGTGTAAGCAAGATCGTTTGGTTAGCCAGCGCAGCGGCAAAAACTATCGTGTCCGCGCCCGAACCGGCAGCGCAGTCCCCAGCGGGTAACATATCGTTATTGGCGTTGGTTATCGCCTCGCGCAATGTGCATAGCCCATCGCCGCCGGCAAACCCATCCGTCGCCGAGTTAACCGTAATCGTTGCCGCATTTGCTTCAATGACAAATGTTTGATTCGGAAAAGTGAATAGAAAAGCCAAAAGGCACAAGGGCAAAATGGTGATTTTCATGGAATTTGATCTCCTTTTATTTGTGTTTCAGACGGACATAGACTGCCGAGTCTTTAACTGACTGAGTTATCTTAGTTTGCCGTCGCTATCGCCGGTATTGACGAACTGAAGACAGTCGCCTTGATTCTTGAACCGGCGCGGGAATCGCATCGCATCCAGTTGTCTCCCGCGCCGCGTCATTATCACGGCTGATTTGCCGCACTCGCGCTAGCTGCTGCACGCGCCGCCGACCGGACACGCTCCGCTCTCGACTGTGTTGTCGCGTCGGTCGCCTTGCCCGGCGTCGCAGTCGGTCGCCGTGTCACTGCCCGAACCGCCGTTGAAGCAGTCTGCTCCCGCGCCGCCCGTCATTGTGTCATTGCCGTTGCCACCGTTGAGCGTGTCGTCGCCGTCGCCGCCCGAAAGCGTGTCGTTGCCGTTGCCACCGTTGAGCGTGTCGTTGCCCCTTCCGCCGAGGATGGTGTCGTTGCCGTTGGAGTCATTGACCACATCGTTGCCGCTGCCGGCGTCAATCTGGTCGTTGCCGTTGCCGCCTTCGATTTGATCTGCGCCGCCGAAGCCGCAGATGCGGTCGCCGCCGCCCGCGCCGTCAATCACTTCGGCGTTGTTCGTGCCGATAATGACATCCGATTTGTTTGAGCCGCGAATAAAGCCAACTCTTGGGTCGCTGTCGCCCGGCGAGTTGTCGGTGATGGTGGCGGTTCTGCCGAAGCAGACCGCAACGGTTTGCGAATCGCAAACGTCGCCGATGCCGTCGCCGTCCATATCATCCTGTCCGGGATTCGGAGTGAGCGAGCAGTTGTCCGCCGCATCCAACACGCCGTCGTTGTCGTCGTCCGGGTCAACGCAGTTTGCCATTGAGTCGCCGTCGGTGTTTGCAAAACCTTCGTCAACGCCGTCATTAAGGTCGTTGTCGATGCCGTCGCAAATTTCCGGCTTGCTGTTAGGATTGAGCGGGTTGGAACCGGCGTTCGTTTCGGTCGTGTCGCTGAAGCCGTCATTGTCGTCATCCGCGTCGGCATTGTTTCCGATGCCGTCGCCGTCGGTGTCAACCGATTCATTCGGATTGAACGGAAAGGCATCGTTGATATCGGCAACGCCGTCATTATCATCGTCAGGGTCAACGCAGTCCGGGCGGCTGTCGCCGTCATTGTTCGGAGATTTGCTCGCTGCATT